>UOEY01000132.1_pt1 | contig 19415 bp, 13 predicted proteins | sample 1989501 | NCBI WGS metagenome assembly UOEY01 (sample SAMEA4712198, study PRJEB27164) | hydrothermal vent metagenome | biome: marine basaltic hydrothermal vent biome; feature: marine hydrothermal vent; material: mineral | place: Pacific Ocean | collected 2011-06-14/2011-07-23 | depth 1691 m | reverse complement strand
AGTACGTTACGCAGTTGACAGGGGAAGCGTAGGCCAGCTATTGAGTTCCGCAATTATTTCGCGTTATCTTGACGGAGCTGGTATCCGTGTTATTTGCAGCCTTCAGCCCTTCCGCAGCACCCGTTTGTCGCCGATGCGGATGGTCAGCTTCTTCTTGTCGAAGTATTCCAGCAGCGGGATGGAGAATTTTCGGGTCAGGCCGGTCAGGTCTTTAAACCGCGGCGCGTCGATCTCGCCTTCTTTCTTGATGTACTCGGTAAGCTGTTGGGCCAGCCGGTCAAGCTGCTCTGCGTAGAAGTGGAGTGATTCCGTAACCTTGATGAGCATGCCTTCCTGCAACAGGAGGTCGATAACCTGCTGGACCTGCGCTGCCGGGTATTCACTCATGGTGTTGAAGACATCCTTGATGTTGGGCGGCACCAGGCCGGCGTCCCGGAAGAGGCTGATGATTTTTTCCCGCATTGCCTGTTCATCGACCTGCAGGGTGACCTTGAAGTGGGCCAGTCGGACCTCGGCCTGGTCCTGGACGATGGTCTTCTTTTTGACAAGCTGGCCCAGGGCAAACTGGAAGAGTTTCTGGTCTACCGCCGGTTTGAGCCGGGAACGCAGTTCTTCCTTGGCCAGGCCGGTCTTCAGGGGATGTCTGGCATGATACTGTTCAAGCAGTGAGGTGATCGTGGTCGTGAGCCGGTTCACCGTCGGGGCGGCCAGCAGGCGCTGCCGCTCGGAATCGACCACCATGATTTTACCGCTGGAAAGGGGGGCCTGAAGTTCTTTTTTGAGTTTCTTGCCAAACAACCCCAGACGGCTGGCAAGCTGGTCCGTGGTCAACCCTTCCTGTCTGCTTTCCTCCAGGAAAAGCAGCATTCTGTCCTCGTAGGTGCCGTTCTGGCAGATGGAGAAGGCCCGGCGGTTAAGCTCCCGGTCACGTTGGGTTGTCCGTTTCCGCTTGCGGGGCGCATTGTTCAGGATACTGCCCCCGCCGATGGTGGTAATCGGCGAGTAACTGCGGACGACATAGCGGTCACCGGGCCGGACTGCCACCGGTTCCTGCAGAATAATCTGGACAAAGGCCTCTGCGCCGGGCTGGACCACGTCCGATTCCATGAGAACGATACGGCCGATGACCTCGCGGGTGCCCACATGGATGCGAACCTGGGCCCGGTTTTTCAGCTCTTTTGCATTTGACGCCAAATAGTGGAGGTCGGTGTCCAGCAGGGTAGAGGACACCAGGCTGCCCGGGGTCGCCGCCACGTCGCCACGGTTGATCTCGTGTTTTTCTATGCCCTGGAGATTGATGGCGGTGCGGTGTCCGGCCTCAACGATTTCGATGTTCCGGCCATGCACCTGCAGGCCGCGGATTTTCGCCGTCAGGCCGCCCGGGTAGAACATCAGGTCGTCACCGACGGCGACTCGGCCGGAAAGCGAAGTCCCGGTGATAACGGTGCCAAAGCCCTTCATGGAGAAAACCCGGTCCACGGCGAGGCGGAAGGGCCCGAATTCCTCGTGGAACGACATGGCCGCAATCTTCTTGTCCAGCACCTCCTTAACGGTGTCCAGACCCTCGCCGGTAACGGACGAGACCTCGATGATCGGTGCTTCGCCCAGGAAACTGTCCCTGAAAAAATCCCTGACTTCCTCCCTGACCATTTCCAGCCATTCGTCGTCCACCATGTCTTTTTTGGTGATGATGATCAGGCCGTCGCGGACGCCGAGGAGTTGACAGATTTCGAAGTGTTCCCTGGTCTGCGGCATAATGCCTTCGTCGGCGGCAACAATAAAGGCGACGAGATCCATGCCTGCCGCGCCGGCAACCATGTTGCGCACGAACTTTTCATGGCCCGGGACATCGACAATGCCGAGGCGGTGGCCGCAGGGAAGATCAAGATAGGCAAAACCAAGCTCGATGGTGATGCCCCGGCTTTTTTCTTCTTTAAGGCGGTCGGTTTCAATGCCGGTCAGCGCCCGGATCAGGCTGGTCTTTCCGTGATCAACATGACCGGCCGTACCGAGGATAATTTCACGCATAGGTCAACCGGAGGAAAAATGAATCAGGAGAAAAAGATTATAATTCTTTCGTTCAAGCGGCCCAACGGCGTCCGAGCCAAAGCCGGGCGCCAATTATGCAAACTTCGCAAACCCTAAACTTGTGAGCTGGTAATGAAGGGGTTGTTTTTCGCTTCTACGCCGATGGTCGAGCGGTTGCCGCCGTAGCCGTGTCCCGGCCAGACGATCGTTTCCGGTGGCAGGACAAGCAGGCGGGTGCGAATGGATCGCATCAGTTCATCCGTGGAGCCACCGGGAAAGTCGGTACGGCCCACGGCCCCGACAAAGAGGGTGTCGCCGGTAAAACAATCGGGTGCGTTATACAGACAGATGCCGCCCGGTGTGTGGCCGGGGGTATGGATAACCTGCAGTTCCGAATCACCGACGGTGATGGTGTCGCCGTCATGAACCAGGATATCCGGAACCGGAGATTCGGCCAAGCCGAGCATGGAGAAGTATTCCCGGACTTCGGGCTGCCAGAAAAAAAGGGCATCATCACGGTGCATGATAATCTCGGCGCCGGTGGCTTCTTTCAGCCGCCGGTTGCCACAGACATGGTCGGGGTGGCCGTGGGTGGCGATAATGTATTTTACCTGCAGGTTGTTCTTTTCGCAGGCGGCGATGATTTTGTCTTCATTGCCCCCGGGATCAATGACGACCGCCGTGCCTGTTTTTTCGCAGGAGACGATATAACAACAGACTTCCATCATACCGACTATGAATTGTTGTACTCGCATAAATTCCGTATCAGCCCGTTGAGGTGAAAAATCCCGCCGGCGGTGGGCCGCCGGCGGGAATTGGTTTGCTTGATCAGCAACTACATTTTCCGGGATCGCAACCGCTGGGGCCGCAGGCACAACTGCTGTTCAGCGCGTCCAGCGTCTCCAGGCCGGCCGCAGCGGTTGCCGGCAGACGTTTTTCCACGGCATCGATGATACTGTTAAAGACCGTGACGGCCGGTGTATCCTCGTCGGTGGAGAGGTACGGTCGGCCGGTGTCGCCGGCAATAACCACCCGGGGATCCATGGGGACCCGGCCAAGGAAGGGCAGGTCAAAGTCGCGGGCGGTCTGTTCCCCGCCGCCGGAACTGAAGATGTCTACTGCTTCATGGCAGTGAGGACAGATAAATCCGGACATGTTTTCCACTACGCCGGCTATCGGCATCTTGACGGATTTGCAGAAGTTGATGGACTTGCGAACATCGGCCAGGGCCACGGCCTGCGGGGTCGTGACGATCACGGCTTCAACGCCGTTTACGGTCTGGGCCACGGAAAGCGGCTCGTCACCGGTGCCGGGGGGAGAGTCAATGACCAGGTAGTCAAGTTCGCCCCAGTCCATGTCCGCGATAAACTGGCGGATGGCCTGAATCTTCAGCGGTCCGCGCCAGATAATGGGATCGTCCCGGTTCTGCATCATGTACTCGAGGGAGACGACCTTGAGATTGTCATTGTAGACCAGGGGCGGGACAAGATCAGCCGGGTTTTTCGGCGGTTCCATGGAGCCGGTCAGGCTCAGCATCCGGCAGATATCGGGGCCGTGCAGGTCGACGTCCATAAGGCCGACTTGATATCCCCGGTTTGCAAGCCCCAGGGCCAGGTTAACGGCAACCGTTGATTTGCCGACGCCGCCCTTGCCGCTCATGACCAGGATTTTGTTCTTGATTCTGCCCAGCGACCTGTTGATCGCCAGGTCCTGCTGCGCCAGGGCGGCATCGGGAGAGCCGCAGGTGCTCTTTTGTTCTGTGCCGCAGGATCCTCCGCATGAATTTCCCATGATGTTTTTCCTTATATGTAAAATTTTGCAAAAATCAGCCGTTCAAAAATTTTGACTATACTTTAATTCCAACATTCTGAAAAGCAATGAAAAAAATCCGGGTCCCGGCCGCAACAACCCGGCAGCTTGTCATTTCCGCCCGGGCTCCGGCCAATTCTTTTCCGTCGTCCCCGGAGACTCGGAAAAGAGCAAGGGCTGAAGCAGAAGTTTGTTGTTCCATGGTATCGGGCGGACCGCAGGGCGGCGCGGTGAAGAATATACAATGCATTTATTTGTCAATAATGCAGTAAAAACCACTGGTTGTCCGGGGTGTTGCCTCAAGCTGTCACGGATTCAGGAATTTTTTTTGCGGCCCAGTAGTTCATAAATCTTCATGCCGTTCAAGGTATGGTCAAGCTCCCGTATTTCCAGGGGGGTCTGGGCTGCGCGGCAGGTGCTTTCGGCAATGACGATACTGTCGGGTAACGGTTTGGTAAAATCCTGCAGTTTAAAGACATTGTTTACGGAATCGCCGATGACGGTATAGTCCATCTTCATATCGAAACCGATATTGCCGACTACGACCTCGCCGGTATAGATGCTGACCCCGATATTGACCGGGGCGCCCAGGAGTTCCTTGACGTAATCTTCATTGATCGAGGGAATGGCTTCCTGCATTTCCAGGGCCGCCGACACGGCGTTTTCCGCATCCATGGCCGTTGAGACCGGCGCGCCGAACAGGGCCAGGAAGCCGTCGCCGAGGTATTTGTCGACAATACCGCTGTGTCTGAAGACAATGCCGCCCATAACCGAGAAAAAATAGTTCAACAGGGCAACGCTTTTCTGCGGCCCTATCTTCCGGGCCAGTTCGGAAAAGCCGCGGATATCTATGTTCAGCAGGGTAATGGTTTTAAGTTCGTCGACAAACTCCTTGTTGACCGCGGAACCGTGGATAATTTTGTCAATGATCTCCTTGGGCACGAATTTCTGGAACATCCCCCGGATGCCGCGCTCCTGTTCGGCCATTGATACGGTTTTTTCGTAAAGGCGGGCATTTTCCATGGCAATGCTGACCGAGGTCGCGATGGACTGCAAAATATCTTTATCCCCGTCACTGAAGTCCCCTTCTTGTTTGTTCAGGACCTCGATGACCCCGATTACCTTGCCCTGGGAAATCATCGGGACGCAGAGGACCGACCGGGTCCTGAAGCCGGTTATCTCGTCTATCCCCGGGTAGAAATGGCTCGAAGCCGGGGGGTCGTTTTCGATGATCGCCTCGCCGCGGGTGGCAACCGCCCCGGCAATCCCCTGCCCCAGCTTCAGCCTGATTTGCTGCAACCGGGTCATGTCCAGCTCAAAGGCAACCGCAAATTCAAGTTCGTCGCCCTTGACCAGGGACAATGACCCCGCCTCGACATTCATCAGGGTCCTGATCATATCCATGGTGTATTTCAGCACCTGTTTCATGTCGAAAGTTGAAGAGGCGAGGGCGCTGCCGATCTGCTTGATGGCCACCAGTTCCTGGTTTCTCTTAAATACCGCGGCCGACAGCCGGCTCTCTTCAACGGCAAATGAAATAATGTTGGTGATCCCCTCAACCGTTTCAGGGATTTCGTGGAATTTCAAACTGTCCTTGGCATAGAGAGCCAGAATTCCGCAGACTTGGCCCCTCGTGGTGAGCGGGGCCAGGAGACAGGCCTTGAGGTCGTTGTTGATAAAGAGTTTTTCGTCTTTTTCATTCTGTCTGATTGAATCGAGATCATCGATAATTTTTATGGCGTCCTGCTGCATCACATGGTCGACAATGGTGCCCCGGTAAGGAAGTTTGTCGCCGATGGCAAGGTCGATTGTTGTGGCGGCCTGCAGGTCGATGACCTTGAGGTGGTCCTCGCTTTTATCATTCCTGACCATGATGACGGCAATCTCGAACGGGATCACGCCCTGCACCTCGTTCAGGATGGTATGCAGCAATTCGCTGTCCCGCAGGCTGGAGTTCAGGGTGTTGAAGATCCTTTTGACTGCGGCCATGTGCTTTTCTTCCTGTTCAATGTCCTTCATGAGCCGGAGATTTTCATAGGTAAAGGCCGCATTGCTCAAAAGGGGAGTCAGGGCTTCAACCTCCGCCTCCGTAAAAACCGCCTTGTCATCCTTACGGGAAATTGACAGGACCCCGATGACATCCTTGATGGTTTTGATCGGCATGATGACAAAGGATTTTGTTCCGTAATGCAGGCGGTTGGTCCGGCCGAAGCGTCTTTCTTTCTCGATGTTCTCGATGACCAGGGGGCTTTTGTTGATGACCGCGTACTTGGCGATGGAGGTCTCGAAATCAATCTTGTCGTCCATTTTGATATGATCGCCAAGCCCGATCGTCGCCTTGACGATAAACGATTTCGGTTCCGCCTTGTCCAGGATCAGGATCGAACCTATGTCGGCCCTGGTTAGCAGTAGGGCGCGTTCAAGGGTGACATAGAGAATTTCCCAGGGATCGAGAGTGACATAGCAGATATCGGAAAGCTCCTTGAGAATAGAGACTTCGGATGCCTTTTTGGCCAGCTGTTCGGAGCTCAGCCGGAACTGGTGTTCGATGGTGTTAAAGGACTGGATGATTTGCTGTAATTCGTTCTGCTCCTCGTCCACGGCACCGGTAACTATCTCCTTGTTGATTTTTTCGGAAATAGTTTTTGAGAAAACGATGATGCTGTCAAAGAGTCTTCGCAGCAGGGTGAAGCCGATCAGGATGTAAAAAAGGCCGATGGCGATAAATATCTGGATGTACTCGTTTCGCAGCAGATTATACTTGTAACCGAGGTAAATAAAGCCGGCACAGGGGAAAAGAAGCAGGAGGATGAAGATGACATTGAGTTTGTAATACAGCTTCTTGTTTTTTATGCGGTTTCCGGTATTCACTGTCCTTCCCCGAATGTTGACGCCGGTTGTTGCCGTCAGGGCGGCCGGCGGTGATTACTGCTTGATAACAAGTGTTATTTTACATTGTTATTTTACATAAATAAAAAGACAATAGCAAGGATCAGGATCGGCGCCGTCAGGCTTGACAGATGTTTCCCGGCCAGGTATTGGGGAGGGCGGCGCAAAAACTGCGGCCCGGCGGGAACATATTCAGGGCAACCGGAGGTCAAAACACCAATGCCAAGCCAGTCCTCAAAAAAAATCAAGGAAGCCTGCGACCGTTGCGGCACCTGTTGCCGGCAGGGCGGGCCGGCCCTGCATATTCAGGACCGCCACCTGGTGGCGCCGGGTTTTCTGGGATTTGATGTCCTGGTTACCATCCGCCGGGGCGAGCTGGTCCGCTATCCGTTGTCCGATCGCCCTGAACCGGTCCGGCAGGAGTTGATCAAGATACAGGGGCGGGGCAGGGACTGGTCCTGCTGTTTTCTACAGGAGGAATCTTGGTCCTGCGCCATATATGACAGGCGGCCGCTGGCCTGCCGGCTGCTCAAATGCTGGGCGCCGGATGAGGTGCTGGCCATTGCCGGCCGCGAACTCCTGGACCGTTATGACCTTATTGCGGACAATGATCCGCTCCTGCCGTTGGTCCGCCTCCATGAGCAGGAGTGCGCCTGTCCCGACCTGGTCGAGAGCGAAATCCGTCTCCGCTCTTCAGCCCGGCGCGCTGAAATGCTCAGTGAACTGGAGCAACTGGTGAACCGGGACCTGGCCGTGCGCGGCATGGCCATGCAACGGTACGGCCTGTCCGTTGCCAGGGAACTTTTTTATTTCGGCCGGCCCCTCTTTCAGCTCCTGGCTCCCCTGGGGATAGCCGTCACGGAAGCCGCCGGCGGCCTGACCCTGCAATACCTGGGGGGTTGAGGGCCAGCCGGCATTTTTCAGCCGTTTCCGCCGGCTTGCCGGTGCAGCTGCCGATAGATGGACGCGGCCAGGGCCGGGCCGATACCGGCGGCCCGGCTGAGTTCTTCGGCTGACGCCGCCTGGATTCGTTTGAAGCTGCCGAAGGTCTTGAGGAGGAGCTTTTTACGTTGCGGACCGATGCCGCTGACGGCGTCAAGTCCGGATGCCAGCGTGTTCCTGCGCCGCAGTTTTCGATGAAAGGTGATGCCGAACCGATGCGCCTCGTCCCTGACGCGCATGAGAAAGAGCAGCGCCGGGGCGTGCCGGGGCAGGATGATCGGGTTTTTCCGGCCCGGCCGGAATAGCTTTTCCCCCTCCTGTTCTTTTTCCTTGGCAATGGCCGCCAGGTCGATCCGTTCGAGCAGGCCGAGCCTGGTGACGATGTCCAGGGCGATATTGAGCTGGCCCTTGCCGCCGTCCAGCACCAGCAGGTCGGGCAGCTGATCTTCGCTTACTCCTTTTTCCAGGCGCCGGGCCAGGACCTCGTGCATCATGGCATAATCGTTCGGCTCCTCCTGTTCCGCAATCCTGTAATGCCGATAGCCCCGGGCGTATTTTTCCCCCTCTTCGAAGCAGACCAGGGAGCCCACGGCCTGGCTGCCGCCGAGGTTCGAGATGTCGAGACATTCTATGCGCCCGGGCCGGCGGTCGAGGTGGAGGGTGTGCTGCAGGGCCGCGGCGAGATTCTCCCAGGATTGTTGTTTCCTGCCGCGTTCGGAGAATACCTGGGAGGCGTTGCTCGCCGCCATGGCCATGAGCTGCATGTGCCGGCCGCGCCGGGGGACCAGCAGCTTGACGCCGGCCTCCCGCAGTTCGGACAACCGCTCCGCCAGCAGCTGGTCGTCTTCCGGCATCATGGGCAGCAGCAGTTCCCGGGGCGGCTGGCGTTGCCTGGAGTAGTACTGGATGACGGCCTCGCCCAGGACCCGTTCGTCCGAGCCGAGGGGATCGGCCAGGAAAAAGGATTGCGCGCCGCTGATCATGCCCGAGCGGACAAAGAGGATGGCGATGCCGATAGAGGCGTCCCGGCGGACAAGTCCGAAGACGTCCTGGTCACGAAAATGTTCGGCGACCACCACCTGTCGTTCCAGGGTCCGTTTGAGCCCCTTGATCCGGTCCCGGCAGGCCGCCGCTTTTTCAAAGGCCAGCTCCCGGGCGGCCTGTTCCATCTTGCTTTCCAGGTTGCCGATCAGCTCCCGGTTCCGGCCCTCCAGGACCATGAGCACGCTGTGGACCAGCTCCTGGTAGTCGTCCCGTTCAACCCGGCCCGTACACGGTGCCAGGCAGCGATTCATCTGGTGGTTCAGGCAGGGCCGGCTGCGCGCCTTGACCACCGGGCAGCGCCTGAGCGGGAACATGGCGTGGAGCAGTTTCACCGTCTCCCGCATGCCCGAACCGGAAGAAAACGGCCCGAAGTAACGGCTGCCGTCCCGGATCCGCCTGCGGGTCACCACGATTCGCGGCCATTCCTCCTGCACGGTGACCTTGATGAGAGGATAGTTTTTGTCGTCACGCAGGATAACATTGTAACGCGGCCGGTGTTTCTTGATCAGCGAGGCCTCGAGGATCAGGGCCTCCTTTTCCGTGGTGGTGAGGATCGTCTCCACCCGCCGCACCCTGGCCAGCATGACCGCGGTCTTGGAGTGGACCGGACCGGAAAAGTGACAGTACGTGGCCAGCCGTTTCCGCAGGTCCCGGGCCTTGCCGACATACAACACCTCCCGGCGGCCGAGCATCTGGTAGACGCCGGGGCCGTGGCTGACGGTTTTCAGGAAATCGGCGGTAAGGGGAGAGGCGGCCGGCATGGATCAGGCTACGTGAAAGGCGGCCCGGAAGAGCCGCCGGGTGTATTCATGCCCGGGCGCGGCAAAGATAGCGTCTGCCGGACCGCTTTCCACGATCCGTCCGTGCCGCATGATCACCAGGTCGTGGGCCAGGCAGCGGATGACCCGGAGGTCGTGGGTAATAAAGATGTAGGTCAGGCCGTGCCGCTGCTGCAGTTTTTGCAGAAGGACAATGATCTGCGCCTGGATGGTCATGTCCAGGGCGCTGGTCGGTTCGTCCAGGATCAGCAGTTTCGGTTTGAGGATCAGGGCCCGGGCAATGGCGATACGCTGCCGCTGGCCGCCTGAAAATTCGTGGGGAAAGCGGTTGATCAGGTCCGGGGTGAGTTCCACCTCGGCCAGCGTCTGTGCCACCATCTGCCGGCGTTCGGCTCTGTTCCTGCCGATTTTGTGGACCTTCAGTCCTTCGCCGATGATCTGCTCCACGGACAGCCGCGGCGACAGGGAGGAATAGGGATCCTGGAAAACGATCTGCAACTCCCGCCTCAGCGGCCGCATGCGGCCGGGTGACAGGCTGGAGAGCAGGATGTCGCCGTCAGGACGGTGGTAGGTGATCGTGCCGGTGCTGTTGTTCAACTTGAGCAGGCACTGGCCAAGCGTTGTCTTGCCCGAGCCCGATTCGCCGACAATCCCCAGCGTTGTTCCCTGCCGGACATGAAGGCTGACGTCGTCCACGGCCTTGATCACGGTTTTCTTTCGTTGAAAAATGCCGTTCCCCGCTGATTTCAAAATAAATTCACACCGGAGATGACTCAGGGTGATGAGATCGGGGCCGTCTTTGCAGGGCAGCGGGGTGCCGCTGGGGACGGAGTCGAGGAGGTGTTTGGTGTAAGGGTGCCGGGGCGCCTGGAAAATGGTCGTTGTCCGGCCCTGTTCAACGATCCGGCCCTGTTGCATGATGGACACGGTCTCGGCGATCTTGTGGACCATGGTCAGGTCGTGGGTGATGAGCAGGACCGCCATGTTGTATTCCTGCTGGATATCCTTGATCAGGGCGAGGATCTGTTCCTGGATGCTGACATCAAGGGCGGTGGTCGGCTCGTCGGCGATCAGCAGGTCGGGCCGGCAGGCAAGGGCCATGGCAATCATCACCCTTTGCCGCTGGCCGCCGGAGAGCTGATGGGGATAGGCGTCGATTCGGTTCTCGGGCCGGCTGACGCCGGTCCGCCCCAGGAGCTGGATGGCCTTCGCCCTGGCCTCGTTCTTGTTCATTCCCCGGTGCAGCAGCAGTGATTCCTGCAGTTGACTGCCGACGGTGTACACCGGGTTGAGCGAGGTCATCGGCTCCTGGAAGATCATGGCGATCCTGTCGCCCCGGAGCCGCCGCAGTTCTTTCGGGTTCAGGGAGAGAATATCCCGTCCGTCAAAGACGATGCTGCCGCTGGTGCGGACCCTGGAGCTGTCTTCAAGCAGCCTGAGGATCGACAGGGCGGTGACCGATTTTCCGGAACCGGATTCGCCGACCAGGGCGTGGGTTGCGCCGTGATTGAGTTCCAGGCAGACATCGGTGAGTACGGGGCTTGCCCCTTCCGGGTCCTGATCGTTTAAAAACGTCAGCGACAGATCCGTGATTTTCAGAAGGGGGGCCATGAATTGTCAGTTGTCTCCTTGCATCTTACGTAACATGTTTAAGAATAGTTTTTTTTACTCCATGCACGGGTGAACGGCAACCGTTAGATGGTGCCCGGCCGGCAACGGTCTTTTCGGAGCCTTGCCTGCCTGCCCGCTCCCGGCGGGTTTTTCTGTTGATTCTTCCCCTCGCCGACTTGCACCTTGCCTGTCTGGCATACAGGAACTATTGTTACCATGGAATTGACGCATATTCGCATAAATCTGATCAAGACACCACGGCTTGAGCCGTTATCAGGGGGCTGAAAATATATTATGCATGGAGTGAGATTAAAACATCACGACTGGAGCCGGAGCCTGGTCTCCCTCTTTCTCTGTCTGGTGCTTGTCGCCGGCCGGATGATGGTCGGGCCGCCCGCGGTCAAGGCCATGACCATCGGCGAGGAACGTGAGATCGGCCAGAAACTTCTCTATCAAATCAGGACCCGGTTTCACCTTCTCGATGATCCGGATATCTCGCAGTATATGAACAATCTGGGCCAGGAGATCCTGGCCGTAGCCGGGCCGCAGTATTTCAAGTACCATTTTTTTGTGGTGCAGAGTGATCAGTTCAACGCCTTTGCCGCGCCGGCGGGGTTGGTCTTTTTTTATACCGGCCTGATCGAGACCATGCGGAACGAGAATGAACTGGTCAGTGTCATGGCCCACGAAATCGGCCATGTGGTCAGTCGGCACATAGCCAGCGGTTCGGAAAAGAACGCCAAGGTCGGCGCCATCTCCATGGCCTTGGGCATGGCCAGCCTGGCGCTTGGTGATCCCGCCCTGGCCCAGGGGTTGTTTACCGGTTTTGTGGCCGCCGGCCAGGCCGTGGATCTCCACTTCAGCCGTGAAGATGAAGAGCAGGCCGACAGGCTTTCTTTTGACTGGATGAACAAGCTGCACCGTAATCCCGAGGCCATGGTGGATATGCTGAAAATCATGCGCCGGATCTCCCGCTACAGTATGGGGCATATTCCGCCCTACCTGCAGACCCATCCCAATCCCGAGGCCAGGCTTGACTATGTTCAGTCGCTGATCAACCTGCAAAAGCAAAAGGCCGGGAGGAAAAAGAATCATTACACAAAAACGGATAACTTTGCATTTTTACGCATGAAGAGCCGGGTATTTGTGGCCGGTAATGATCCGCAGAAGGCACGGATATACTTCACCAATAGTCTGGCATCAAGCAAAAACCGGGAGCAATCGGCCATGGCGACCTACGGCCTCGCCCTGCTTGAGGCGCAGGGGTTAAATTTCAAGAAGGCCCTGAAGGATATGGCCCTGGTTCGCAAACAGTATCCGGACCGGTCCATCCTGGAGGTGGATGCCGGGGTGATGTACCTGAATTCGGGAAACCTTGACCGGGCCTATGTCCTTTTAAGTCAGGCCGCCGACCGGAACCCGGACGACATGTATGCCGCCATCAACCTGGCCCGGGTCCTGGAGAAGAAAGGCGGGATCAAGGCTGCTGAACAACTGTATGACAAGGTCGCCCGGGCCATGCCCGAATACGCCAAGGTCTATTATGACCTTGGCCGGATCAAGGAAAAGGAGGGAATGACGGGTACAAGTTATTTCTATCTTGGTAAATATTATCTTTATGAAGGTAAAATCAAGTTCGCCGGGCAGTATCTGAACCAGGCAAAAGATGACAAGAGCGTCCCTGCTCCTCTGCGGAACGAAGCGAAAAAATTGCTTAAGCAGCTTGACAAATTGAAACTCCTGTGATTTTTGAGGCCGGCAGAGGATATGGAATGATTAGTCTTGCCTGAATTCGTGACGGCTTGAGGCGGCGCTCCATGCAACATGCGGAATTCATTGCATTATTGCCAATCAAGCGCATTCTCTGGTCTTCACCGCGCCGCCCTGCATGGTGCCCCGTAACGGCGCATTTGCTGAGTTGGCAACTCGTTGACATGACACCATGATAATCAACATCGTTGCCGCCTCGAAGGTCTCGCAGGCTCGCTATCTGCATCTGCACCGTTCTCGAACGCTCACGGATTCAGGTCTTCAATTCCCGCCTTTTCAGTTTTCCGGCATAGGTTGCCGCAGCCATGCCGGCGACACAGCCTTCACCGACCGCCTTGGCTATCTGGAAGGGAGGGCCGGCAATATCACCGGCCGCGTAGATGCCGGGAATATTGGTCTCCTGGCGGCGGTTGACATCAATATATTTAAAAGTTTCCATGTCAAGCTGAACCCCGGCCTGGGTGGCCAGCTCAATGGCGCTTTTGGAGCCGAGCTCGATAAAGACGCCGTCAACATCCAGGCTGTCGCCGTTTTCAAGCCGCAGGGTAGTTACCGCGTTTTCACCATCAATGGCCTTGATCCAGTTTTTTTCGATAATTTCAACAGTGCTTTCCTGCAGGTGTTTCATCAGGTTTGTTGAAATATCAAGTCCCCTGGTAACCAGGTAAACCTTATCGGCATAGCCCAGCAGGGTCAGGGCTCCATCTACCGCCGCACTGCGGTTTCCGGCCACCGCCACTGTCGCGCCCCGGTAAAAGTTGGCGTCACAGTCCACGCAGTAACTGACACCCCGGCCGGCAAACTCCTTTTCCCCGGGGACGCCGAGTTTTCTCTTGGACACGCCCATGGCAAAAATAATCGTCCGGGCGGCAACCTTGCCGCCGCTTTCCAGTTCGAGGTGAAACAGGCCGTCCTGCGGGGCGATGAGCAGGACATCTTCGGGAGAAACCTCGGTGCCGAATCTTTTTACCTGGGCCAGGCCTGTCTCCAGCAGGTCCCGGCCGGCCCGGACGCCATCCAGGAAGGCGTAGTTTTCAATATGGGCCGTATACAGGGCACTGTTTTCAATACGACCGAGCATCAGGACATCTGTTTTTTTTCTTGACGCATGGATGGCCGCCTGAATACCGGCCGCGCCGGCACCGATAATCACGACGTCGTAGGTCTTCTCTGTCATGTTCGCTCTCCATATTTACTGATATAATTGTTGAATTGTCGTAAGCCGCCACAGGCACCCCATCTTCACGCGGTCACTCCCGCCCGCATAGAGGGGTTACCGGAGTCTCCCTTCGGTCGCTTACCTGCGAACGGAAGCGACTACGTAAATCTGTGGCGCCTGTGGCGACTTACAGGTTGGATGTAAGGAATAGCGCAGAGTTTCACACCCTGTGACCAGTTACGAATTATCAACTGTCGGCGGGTCGGAAACCGGGGGCGGTCCTGCCCTTTTATATGGATAAAATAAGTACACTATCTGTAAAACAAGGTCGACAGAATTATAATTTTCAGTTATCGTATTTCAGTGAAAAGTTAACCAGCGATGGATGCCGTTCCGGTATCTTTCCCGAAAACCCCGGAGAAAAACCCCGGCCGGGCGAAAAGAGAAATTGTCGTTTGCCGGGAGCTTCCCTCATTGAGGTCTTCATTGCCTGTACCGCGGCGATTTAGCCTGACCGACAGGCCGTTGACATGATTGCCCGTCTGGGCGGCCTGCACGGTGTGTGGGCGTGAAAATCCTGTTTCGGTCTCTGGCCAAATGAGCCTGAAGCGTAGAGAGTGAAGCCGGCCTCCATCCGGCAAGGAGTTAAATGAGCCGGGGTGGACGCCGGTCGTGCCCCTTGATACTCTGATGTAAATAACCAATGGTGAAAAAGGAACCCGCCCCGTGAATGTCTCTCTTGTTGCGATGATGATCCATACCGGCCTTATGGTCAAGACCGTCATGCTGATCCTGCTGTTTTTTTCCGTTGTTTCCTGGAGTATCATTATCATGAAGCAGCTGATGTTCAGACGGGTGCGGCAGAATTCGGAGGAGTTCCTCGATCGATTCTGGGCCAGCAAGACTCTTAACGAGGCATACGATTCGGCCAAGGAATATACCCTCAGCCCCGAGGCCGCGGTTTTTGTCTCCGGTTTTCACGAGTTGAAAAAACTCAGCACCGCCAGGGAACATCAGGAACCCGAGCGAGAGACCCTGGATATGCAGCTGGCCACGCTTGACAACCTGAAGCGGTCCCTGCGCAAGGCCCATATTTTCGAAATTGACCGGCTGGGCCGCTCTCTGCCTTTCCTGGCCACCACCGGCAGTGCAGCTCCCTTTATCGGGCTGTTCGGCACCGTCTGGGGCATCATGTCATCATTTCAGGACATCGGCATGCGGGGGTCGGCATCACTTGCCGTTGTGGCTCCGGGTATTTCGGAGGCCCTTGTCGCCACCGCCGCCGGTTTGGCGGTTGCCATTCCCGCGGTTATCTCTTATAATTTTTTTGCCAACAAACTGTCGGAATTCGATTCGGATATCGAGCACTTCTCAACGGATTTTCTCAATCTTATTGAACGCGATATCCTGACCCGGGCGCAATAAACAAACAGTTAGTTACAAAAACTAAAAAAATTCAACAAGAGGTGAAAAAGTCAGCGAAATGGGGCCCATAGGAGGTAAATGCCGTCGAGGCCTGATGGCCGAGATCAATGTGACGCCACTTGTTGATGTCATGCTGGTCCTGCTGATTATTTTTATGGTAACCGCACCGATGATGACCCACGGCCTGGAGGTCGCCTTGCCCGAGACAACGGCCAAGACCTTACGTCAACAGACAGAACCGCTTATTGTTACATTGGATAAGGACGGGGCCATCTATCTCGGTAAGGTCAGGGTCAACGCGGCACTGCTCAGGCAGCAGCTCGGTGCCATGGCTGCCGGGGAAAAGAAACGCCCGGTCTACCTGCGTGCCGATAAAGCGGTGCCCTACGGCCTGGTTGTCGCCATTATGACCGATATCAAGCAGGCGGGGTTTGCAAAACTGGGCATGATTACGCAACCTTTCGATAAAGAGCAATAGGGGGATCCGGTACTGGAAGCAGTGAGTCTCAGCGATACGGCTTTTTTCCTGCGGCAAGAGGACGCTGATCGAAGATGGCTCTGGCCCGTCGGCCTGGCCGTGATCTTCCATATTGTCGTTTTCGCCCTGTCCGCCACCTTGCCGTCATTGATCCACCGGCGGCCTCTTCTCAACGAGGTGATAACGGTCAACCTTGTTGCCCTGCCCAAGCTGGCCGCGAAGCGGCCGGCGGCGGCCCGGCCCCGACGTCCGGTCCCTGAAAAACGGGCGAAACCCGTTGCCAGGGCGAAACCGGTCAAGGCTGAAATCCAGGTGGCCAGGCGGCAGCCGGCCAAGGTAGCGGTCAAAGCACTGCCGGCGAAACCGATCTCCCTGCGTCCTTTAAGCAGAAAAATCAAGGTAGCCGTGAATACCAGGCGGCTCGAAGAACACCGGCGGCGGCAACAAGAAAAAAGGGAGCGGGCAAAGGCCCTGGCCGCGGCCCGGCGCGACGAAAAACTGGCGGAGCTGGATGCGGTCAAGGCCCGCAAGGCCCTGGCCGACATGCTCCGCGATACGGGAGCACTAGAGAACAGTCAACCCCGCCGGGCGTCTGCCGGGAGACAACAGATCCAGTCCATAGTGTTTCGGCAGTACCTGGCCTCTCTCGATAATAAAATCCGGCAGTTATGGGTTCTGCCCGATATGCGCCAGTGGCGGCATGGACTCGAGATGGTTGTTGTCCTGACCATACGCAGGGATGGGACGGTTACCAATACCTATATTGAAAAAAAATCCCAGGACCCCTTTTTTGATCAATTTGTTATGAAAACGATCCAGAGCGTCGCCGCCATGCCGCACTTCCCCCCCCTCATGCGGCAGAAATCCATCGAGGTCGGTCTCCGTTTCAGGCCGGGAGAACTTGTTACCGCCAATTAATTGATCTCTCTTTGATATGAGTCATGATATGAAACCAGTACATTGCCTGTCCAGGCCACGGCACCATCGGCTGACGATTCAAATCGGCACGGTTTTCTGTCTTTTGCTGCTCACTTTCGGCAGCGTCCTTTCAGCCCGGGCCGAGCTGGTATATCTCGACCTTACGGCCTCGAACATGCGTAAAGTCATGGTGGCGGTGCCCTCGTTAGTCAATTCATCGGCGCCCGGCCAGGACCAGGCCAGGGGCCGGGCCATGGCGAAACTCCTGGCCCGCGCCCTGGAATTTCACGGTTTCATCAAGATCCTGGCCCCTGAGCAGTACGGGAACCGGCAGGACGCCGACTGGAAATCTCTCGGGGTCGATTATGTGATCCTGGGGCGCTATGCAACCACGGCATCCGGCATGATGATAGAGGGGCGGCTCCTCGACGTGACCCAGGACAAGATGCTTGTCGGCCGCCGCTATCGGGGCGCGGTCAAGCAACAGGACGAAATGGTCCTCATGCTGTGCGATTCCCTGATTAAGGAATTCACCGGCGAGCCGGGGATCAGCCGGACCAGGATAGCCTTTATCTCCGATGCGACCGGCTATAAGGAAGCATATATCAGCGATGTCCTGGGACTGAAGCTTCGCCAGGTAACCCGCAATCGTCATCTTGTCGTTTCGCCGCGTTTTTCTCCGGACGGCCGCTACCTGGCCTATTCCTCCTACCACACCGGCAACCAGAATCTCTATGTTACCGATTTATCGCAGAACAAGATCACCAGGGTCATCTCCCGCCGCCCGGGCATGAACCTGGCTCCGGCCTGGGCGCCGGACGGCAAGACCATGATCGTGACGCTCAGCAAGGACGGCAACCCGGACCTCTATATTATCGACCGGCAGGGCAGGATTCTCAAACGTCTTACTTCCCGGGAAGGAATAAATGTATCCGCGACCTGGGCGCCGGACGGCAAATCCATTGCCTTTGTCTCCGACCGCAGCGGTACGCCACAGATATATATCATGGATATGAAAAACCACCGGACGCGGCGCCTCACCTTTCAGGGCAATGAAAATACGGAACCATGCTGGTCGCCGAAAGGGAACCTGATCGCCTATACCGGTCGTATAAATGGTCATCACCAGATTTTCACCATCGATCCGGCCGGCACCTCGCCGCCCCGGCAGGTGACTTCCGGCCCGGGTGAATTTGAATCACCGACCTGGTCTCCGGACGGTAAACAGATAGCGCTCTCCCGGCGTCTGGGTGATAAACAGCAGTTGTATGCGATTTTTGCGGACGGCAGGGGACTGCGGGTCCTGTTTCACCTGAAGGGCAATCAATCGTACCCGCAGTGGTCCTGCCGGCCGAAATGAAGTAAGTGGTCAGGGGCACCGCATCTTTGCACGATCGCGATCGCCCACATAGAGGGGCTATAGCGAACGATCGCGCTTGCACAAATATGCGGCACTCCTGACCACTTACAGCGATTGAGTACGTGAAACCGCCTAGTTATATATCCTGTGATGAGTTACGAAATAAAGGGGCCTGAGTGAGTGATGCAAAAACAGAAGCACGGTTTTCTTGATATTTAAAACATGATAAGCAAGGACTTGAAAAAGGGGAGTCAATGAAACGTATAAGGAATCTGGTTGTTGCGGGTTGTTCTGTTTTTTTGCTCTGCCAGTGTGCGACCCAGGATGCGGTGCAGAATTTAGGTTATCAGCTCCGGGCGGTCAACCAGAAGGTGGAGGATATCAAGAGTACGACCGTGAGCACGATACAGAAACGGCAGGCCGGTTCCCTCAGCCGGATCGACGCGATACAGAATGATGTGTTACAACTCCGCGGCTCGCTGGAGGAAAACGCTCACCAGGAGACTCTGTTCCGGGAACAGTCAAAGGAAAACCTGGCCGCCCTGCAGTCAACGGTTGAAAAGTACCGGGCGGAAAACCAACAGCGCCTTAAGCTCATTGAGGAACGACTTGACCGCCTGGCGTTCAAAGTCGGCAGACTGAGCCAGGCCCGGATCCGGGCAGCCGAAGAGCGGGCGCAGGCGGCAGCACGGCGGGCGGAAGAAGCAAGACAGCGGACGGTTATGGCGGCGACCGCGGCCGGCAGCGTTATCAATATCGTGCCGGCCGGGCGGAAAGTCAAAATTGGGGGACGTCGAAAGGCCGCGCGGGCCTCCGTTTCGCCAACTGCAAAAAGTTCGCCGCGAAAGAACGGCGTAGCCGCAACCGCGCCGCCGGTGCGCGGAATGGACCTGTTCAGCCAGGCCATGAAACAATACCGGGCCAAGAAGTATGCGGATGCCTACAAGACCTTTGAACAGGTGCTCGCCGGGCATCCCAAAGGTGACAAGGCGGCGGAAACGCTTTTTTTCATGGGTGAATGTCTCTTCGCGCGGGGCGAGTATGACCTGGCAATCCTGGATTACCAGAAGGTTATTTCGAATCATGCCAAAAACCGGCGGACCCCGACAGCGCTGTTGAAGCAGGGTATATCCTTTGAAAAGCTCACTGACCGTGAAACGGCAAAAATCATCTACAAAAAATTGCTGGCGGAATACCCGAAAA
>UOEY01000106.1_pt1 | contig 21623 bp, 17 predicted proteins | sample 1989501 | NCBI WGS metagenome assembly UOEY01 (sample SAMEA4712198, study PRJEB27164) | hydrothermal vent metagenome | biome: marine basaltic hydrothermal vent biome; feature: marine hydrothermal vent; material: mineral | place: Pacific Ocean | collected 2011-06-14/2011-07-23 | depth 1691 m | reverse complement strand
GGCCGGCAGCGGTCGCATCCCCTGCCACTGCAGCTGCGGCCGCGACAAAATAGATAGTAATAATGAAGACAAGACTGGTAAAACTCATATTAATTCAGACGGCAGAGCATGACAACGTGATTGGTTTGATCCTGAATGGATAATTGCTATGCTGTTTCAAAGCAAATATTATGCCAGGCTTGAACGCGTGTCGCACCGCGTCTCGGGCTCTCCCCCCCGGTTTGCGCAGCTCCGTACTCGAGCCGTCACGGACCCCGGATTATTTTAACGTCGAACCGGTTATTGTCTCTGTGCTTTCATGAATGCCTGCCGATTATTTATTTTCTTGATAGGTTTTGTCAGGATAACCCCTCGCTTTTTTAGCTCTTTTGGGGGATAATTCAGGCTGGCGGAACGAAGTCGACCAATTCAAAGGAGTAAGGCGTTCTCGGTCATGTGTGGAATTGCCGGATTTTTTAACTTAAACAGCAATCATCGTCCTGGCCAGTCGGTTCTTGAGCGGATGATTTTTCCGGTCCGGCACCGGGGGCCGGATGGTTTTGGTTTTTACCTCGGCGACAGGGCGGGCCTGGCGCATGCCAGACTGTCTATCATCGACCTTGAGGGGGGCTGGCAGCCGCTTGCAAATGAAGATCAATCCTTGTGGATTATTTTTAATGGTGAAATCTTCAATTATCCCGAACTCCGTCAGGGACTCGAAAACCGGGGCCATATATTTTCAACCAACTCTGATACCGAGGTCATTGTTCATCTCTTTGAAGAAAAAGGCCAGGACTGCCTGGGTGAATTAAACGGCCAGTTTGCCCTGGCCATTTATAATGTCCATGAAAAAGAACTTTTTCTGGCCCGGGACCGGATGGGGATAAGGCCTCTTTTTTACACCTTTCATGATGGCTGTTTCTATTTCGGCTCAGAGGTCAAGTCAATTTTTAATGCTGACCCTTCAGTGCCAAGGCGGTTCAACCCGCAAGTCCTCAGCGAGATTTTTACCTTCTGGATGCCGGCCGCCGATGAAACGGTCTTCGAGTCTATTCATCAACTTTTGCCCGGTTACTGGATGCGGGTCGACATGGCAGGTGTTCATGCTCCCGAACAGTACTGGGAGATCCCTTTTAACCCGGACCCCGATGGCGCGGTGTCCGAACATGAATATGCGGAAGAACTGCGTGAACTGCTTCTCGATGCGGTCCGTTTGCGTCTGCGGGCCGATGTCCCTGTCGGGGCCTACCTGAGCGGCGGCCTTGATTCCTCCGCCATTACTTCGCTGGTCAAAAATTACACGAACAACCCTCTCAAGACTTTCTCCGTAGCCTTTGCCGACAAGGTCTATGATGAACGGCAGGAGCAGGGAGAAATGGTGCGATACCTGGGTACCGATCACCATGAGGTGGTCTGCACCTATGACACCATTGCCGAAATCTTTCCCGATGTCGTCTGGCACGCGGAAGTTCCTGTCTTGCGTACGGCTCCGGCTCCCCTGTACATGTTGTCGGAGCTGGTCAGGCAAAATCATTACAAGGTGGTTTTAACCGGTGAAGGGGCGGATGAGATCCTGGGCGGCTATGATATTTTCAAGGAGGCCAAAACCCGGTTCTTTATTCATCGCGACCTGAATTCCTCCCTGCGGCCCCGGTTGCTCACGCGGCTTTATCCCTACCTTGCCCTTTCCCCCACCAGGTCGGCGGAATATGCCCGTAAATTTTTTGATACGGGGGCCGATGTTACGGATTTGTTTTATGCCCACCGTCCGCGTTGGAAAACCACGGCCCGCACCCATGTTTTTCTTGCCGACCGGATCACGCAGGGTGCCGGTCGACCGGAGCAGCGACTGGCTGCTATTGCGCCCTCTCTGGCGGGGCTGGATTATTTCCTGCGGGCACAATTTTTAGAGTCGAAATTGTTACTGGGGAATTATCTTCTCTGTTCCCAGGGTGACCGTATGGCCATGGCACATTCAGTGGAAGGACGATTTCCATTTCTTGATCATCGGGTTGTCGACCTTGCCGGCCGTATTCCGGCAAAACTCAAAATGAAAGCACTTAATGAAAAAAATATATTAAAACTGGCAATGCGGGATATTTTACCTGAAAATATAGTAAAACGAAAAAAGCAGCCATATATGGCCCCTGATATCTTAAGTTTTTTCAGGGATGGGGAGCCCGAATATCTTGAATATTATCTCTCTGGTTCAATGTTGCGGGCGGCCGGGGTCTTCAAGCCCGCCGCTGTCTGCAAACTCCTGGCAAAGTGCAGGAAGAAAAGCCGGCAGGGATTTGGTGAAAATATGGCCTTTGTCGGTATATTATCCACCCAGATCGTATATGATAAATTTTTGAAAAATTTTAATGTTGAGATGCCGCCGCGGCTGCAGAATGTAAGAGTGTTGTCCCGGGATTAAGGTGGAAGACTGTTCCGCTACGCCAGCCTGCCAATCCTAATGGCCCGCGCCAGAAAAGACACCACCTTGTCGCATCCCGGCTGTCTTTCGTCGATCCTCAATCGCAGCATTCAACCCGGATCCGGCTGCCTGAGTATTTAAAAAGTAGAGGTGAATATGTCCACGACTGTTGATGCCATCAGGACTTTCATTTTTGAGAATTTTCTTTTTGACGCTGATGATAATGGTTTGCAAAATGATGATTCATTTCTGGATAAAGGAATTATTGATTCTACCGGCGTGCTGGAACTGGTCGAATGGCTCGAAGATGAATTCGGTGTCCTGGTAGAAGATGAAGAATTGCTCCCGGAGAATCTTGATAGCGTCAACCAGCTGGCTGCTTTCATTGCAAGGAAGAAAGAATATATCTCCTCCGGGGAGGGTAAATAAACAGTCCTTGGAATTCGTGCCCTGAAGCCGGGATGAAAAAACGATGATAAAAAAACCGCAGCGTCTTTTACGTGAAGGAATGCTGGAAAATGCCGCCCTGCACCCGGAAAAAACGGCGTTCGTTATTCAGGGTGAATCTTTCACCTATGGACAGCTGGCAGACGGGGCTTTACGGCTTGCCGCGGCGCTTGTCGATCACGGGGTGCGGCGCGGCGACCGGGTCGCCATCTACATGGAGAATACCTGGCCCTGCGTGCTGTCCACGTATGGAACCTTGTTGGCCGGCGCGGTTTTTCTGCTGATTAATCCTCAAACTAAGCAGGAAAAACTTAGATTTATCCTGGAAGACAGCGAAGCGGCAATCTTAATCAGTGACAGTCACCTGGAAAATATCTTTATTTCTGCCGTAAACAGGGCGCCTGCGGTCCGGGCCGTCTTTGTTGCCGGAGATATTGCGCAGGCCGGACAGGAGATTGCCGCAGGAGTCGAGGCCCTGGCGGACATTCTGGCACATACCCCGCCCTTAAAAGAGCCGGTCTTTACAATTCCCAATGATCTGGCCGCGCTCATCTACACCTCCGGCAGTACCGGTATCCCTAAAGGGGTGATGCAGACCCACCAGTCAATGGTATTTGCGGCCTGGAGTTTGATTGAATATCTGCGACTGTCGGAAGATGATAGAATTATGCTTTTTTTGCCCCTCGCCTTTGACTACGGTCTTTATCAGCTTCTCATGACGATGAAGTTGGGCGCCACTTTAATCGTTGAGCGCTCTTTTGCTTTCCCGGCCGTAGTTTACAAGCGGCTAATGGAGCAACGGGCGACCGTGTTCCCGGGGGTGCCGACAATTTTTTCAATGCTTCTGGAAACGTATAAAAAAAGGAAGGCGATCTCCTTCCCGGATATTACCAGGGTTACCAACACGGCGGCAGCGCTGCCGGTTGAATATATTCCTTTTTTGAAAAAAATTTTCCCCAATGCCCTGATCTTCAAAATGTATGGCCTGACGGAATGCAAAAGGGTTTCGTACCTGGAGCCGGAATTGCTTGATAGTAAACCGGGCTCGGTGGGAAAGGCCATCCCCGGTACCGAGACATTTTTGTTAAGCCCGGCCGGGGATGCCGTCGGGCCGGAGACCCCCGGGATTCTGCATGTTCGCGGCCCGCATATTATGGCGGGCTATTGGCGCCGGCCCGAGTTGTCAAGGCAAATGCTTAAGGCCGGGAACCTGCCGGGGGAGCGGATATTATGCACCCATGACTGGTTCAAGTATGACAAAGACGGATTTTTATATTTTGTCGGCCGTAGCGATGACATCATTAAGACCCGTGGAGAAAAAGTAAGTCCGGTTGAGATTGAGAATGTTTTGCATGGCATCAGCGGAATCAAGGAGGCGGTAGTTATTGGTGTTCCCGACGCAACTCTGGGCCAGGCTATTCATGCCTTTGTTGTCGTGGCAGAGTCGGCCGGTTTGACCGATGGGAAAATCAAGAAAATATGTATGTCAAATCTGGAAAATTTTATGATTCCGCAACACGTTACCTTTGTCGATGAAATGCCGCAGAGCCCAAACGGCAAAATTGACAAAAAAAAATTGCTTGAGTCAGGGCGGACATGAACAAGGATCAGACCTGGGCCAAGCTTCTCGTTTCCCTGCGGCAAGAATTAAAAACGCTGCCGGACAAACCGGAAGAGAATCCGGAAACCACCTTGAAGGCCCTGTGGTTCAAGGCCGCCGGTGACGCAAAGTCCGCCGGGGCAGCGGCGGCCTTAACCGTGCCGGAGTTGACTGCCGAACAGGGCGAAGTCTTACTTGCCCTTGTCGCGCAACGCTTGAGCGGAACCCCTTTGGCCCATATCACCGGCTGGCAGCAGTTTATGGGAGTCGATATGCCGGTCGGCCCGCAGGCTTTAGTACCCAGGCAGGAAACCGAGCTTCTGGGCCGGGCCGCTTTGCAACTCCTGGCTGACACGGCCGGCACCGACTTGAGGATTATTGATGTCTGCACCGGGGCCGGCAATCTCGCTGTCGCTATCGCCATGCATGAACCACGGGCCCGGGTGTTTGCCGCCGATTTGTCAGGCGATGCGGTGGCCCTGGCCCTGCGGAATGTCAAGGCGCATCACCTGGAACATCAAGTCACAGTGAGAGAAGGCGATTTGCTGGCCCCTTTTGCTGCGGAAGAATTTCATGGTAAAGTGAACCTGCTGATCTGTAATCCGCCTTACATCTCAACCGCAAAAGTCGGTACGATGGTTGCCGAGATTTCCGCTTATGAGCCCCGGCTTGCTTTTGATGGCGGACCCTTTGGCGTAAAGATCCTGCATCGCCTGATGACCGAGGCCCCGGTCTTCCTCCGGCCGGGCGGCTGGCTTGCCTTTGAGGTCGGCCTGGGACAGGGCCGGGCCATGGAGCGGCGGCTTAATAAAAGACATGACTACCGCCAGGTTCGCAGGGTATTGGATCACAATGGCAACATCCGGGTGTTGCTGGCCCAGGTATAATATTGGTGCAGAGGAACAAAATGAGTAAAAAACAACCGCAACTCCGGTATTGTTCCCATTGTGTGCTGCCTTCGACATTCCCAGGCATTGCCTTTGACGAAAACGGTGTCTGCAACCATTGCCGGCACTATAAGGGGGATGATGCCCGGGCCGCCCTGAAAAAAAAATATGAAGCAAAATTTCTGAAACTTCTTGATGAGCGGGAAGAAAATGGTGCCTACGATGTGATCGTCGCCTACAGCGGCGGCAAGGATTCCTCCTACACCCTGGATGTGTTTGTCAAACGATACCGGCTGAAGGTGTTGGCGCTTACCCTGGACAACACCTTTGTCTCGCCCCGGGCTTTTAAAAATATCAGCAATGTCTGCAGCAGTCTCGGTGTTGATAGTCTGCTTGTCAGGCCAAGCCGGAAAATGCTCAGGACCATTTTCAAGACAGCGGCGGTGCACGAGCTTTATGCCGCAAAAACCCTTGAACGGGCGAGTACGATCTGTACAAGCTGTATCAGTTTTGTTAAAGGAAGTGTGCTGCGAACCGCGATTGAAAAACAGATTCCTTTTGTCGGTTTTGGTTGGTCTCCCGGCCAGGCGCCTGTTCAGTCCTCTGTTATGCGGACCAATCCCGCCCTGATGAAAAATACCCAGCAGGCTACCATGAAACCTCTTTACCGGATCGGCGGCGACCAGATTCTTCCTTTTTTTGTTACTGATAAACAATTCGAGTGCAAAGAATTATTTCCCTGGAATATTCATCCGCTGGCCTTTCTAGATTATGACGAAAATAAAATTATTGAACGTATCGGCAAACTTGGCTGGGAACCCCCCGATGACACCGATCCGAACTCTTCAAACTGTACCCTCAATGCCTATGCGAACCAGGTTCATCGGCAGCGCTATGGTTTTCATCCTTATGTCTGGGAAATTGCCAATATGGTTCGGACCGGCGAGTTGAGCCGGGAAGAAGGCATGGAGAAGCTGGTACCGCCGGAAAATCCGGGAATGGTGGCCTTTGCCAAGAATGAACTGTTTGCAGGCTCTCCTCTTCCTGCCCCGCAACCCTGAATGCGGGGACGGGCATATTTGCCTTGTCTCACCTTTTTATCCCTGATCACCGGCATGAATGGCCCAGGTAAAGCCGATATGCTTTGGAGCATATTTAACATGGACGCACCGGCGCGCAGTTAAGCGTCGGCCTGCTCGAACTCGCGGTGCCGGGATGAAATATCCGGAGATAGGAGGTGGTTGTGCTTGACACGGTTTTTTTTTCCTGTTAAAAAAGAAAATTTTGCACTTGATGATATCTGCGGGAGATAGGCTGTTCTCCTGCCCTTTGTCCGGCGAAATAGAATGGCGGCAAAAGGCAAGGATGAAACAGGTAAATATTTCTTGACTGGATAATCTGAATTAGGCTATACAACAGCTTTAAGCTCGGGTGCCGAGATAGCTCAGTCGGTAGAGCAACGGACTGAAAATCCGTGTGTCCCTGGTTCGAATCCTGGTCTCGGCACCATAGAAAATGCATTGAAGGAGTTGCAGAGCTCACCTGTAACTCCTTTTTTATTTTATTGTTTTTCCCTGGAAGAACAACTGGAGCCGGAAGAGATAAAGCAACAATCCGGCACGAAGTAACTGAGGAACGCGTGATGAGAAAAGACCTGACAAAAGTACGAAATATCGGCATCAGCGCCCATATCGATTCGGGCAAGACAACGCTTACCGAGCGCATCCTGTTTTATACCCAGCGTATCCATGCCATCCATGAGGTTCGCGGCAAGGACGGGGTCGGTGCGACCATGGATTCCATGGCGCTGGAGAAGGAACGCGGTATCACCATTCAATCGGCGGCTACCTACTGCAATTGGCAGGGCTATGATATCAATATCATCGATACCCCCGGCCATGTTGATTTCACCATTGAGGTGGAGCGGGCTCTGCGGGTCCTCGATGGCGCCGTGCTCATTCTCTGCTCTGTTGGCGGCGTGCAGTCCCAGAGCATTACCGTGAACCGGCAGATGAGCCGCTACAAGGTTCCGCGGATTGCCTTTATCAACAAGTGTGACCGCACCGGCGCCAATCCGTACCGGGTAACCCAACAGATCCGTGACAAGCTGGGACTCAACGCGGTTATGCTGCAGTTGCCCATCGGTCTCGAGAGTGACCTGGAGGGGCTGGTCGACCTGGTCACCATGAAGGCGGTGTATTTTGACGGCGACCAGGGAGAAAAGATTCGTCTGGAAGAAATCCCGGCGCAGATGCAGGCCGAGGCCGATGAGAAGCGGGAGGAGTTGCTGGATGCCGTGTCCATGTTTTCCGATGAACTCATGGAGGTTATTATTGAAGAAAAGACGCCGAGCGATGACTTGGTCCGCGAGGCCATTCGCCGTGGGACGCTGAGCCTGGAGCTGGCTCCGGTCATCATCGGTTCCGCCTACAAGAACAAGGGCATTCAGCCGCTGCTGGATGCCGTGAACGCCTATCTCCCCTGTCCGACCGATGTGGAAAATACGGCCCTGGACCTGGATAATGACGAAAAAGAAGTGCAGGTCTCCAATGATGCCGATGACCCCCTGGTTGCCCTGGCCTTCAAGCTGGAAGACGGGCGTTACGGTCAGCTGACCTATATTCGAACCTATCAGGGGACGTTGAAAAAGGGTGACACCATTGTCAACTCGCGCACCGGTAAAAAGGTGAAAATCGGGCGCCTGGTCCGGATGCACGCCGACGAGATGGAGGAAATCGAAGAGGCGGGCTCCGGTGATATCCTCGCCCTGTTCGGCATTGACTGTGCTTCCGGCGACACCTTCTGTGGCGCCGGCATTAACTGGTCCATGAGTTCCATGCATGTGCCGGCCCCGGTTATCTCCCTGGCTATCAAGCCGAAAGATAACAAGACCCAGGCCAATGTATCCAAGGCCCTGAACCGGTTCGGCAAGGAAGACCCGACCTTCAAGAGTTTCGTCGATCACGAGACCAACGAAACGATCATCTCCGGCATGGGCGAGCTGCATCTCGAGGTGTATATCGAGCGCATGAAGCGGGAGTACAATGCCGAGGTGGAGGTTGGGGCTCCGCGAGTCGCCTACCGCGAGACCATTACGAAGCGGGCCGAATTCAACTACACCCATAAAAAACAGACCGGCGGCTCGGGGCAGTTCGGCCGGGTCGGCGGTTACCTGGAGCCGCTGGAAGAGGGAGAGTATGAATTTGACGACAAGATTGTCGGCGGTGTCATTCCCCGCGAGTTCATCCCTTCCTGTGACAAGGGTTTCCGGAAGTGCCTGCAGAAGGGCAAGCTGACCGGTTCGCCGATTACCGGTATCCGGGTTGTTATCAATGACGGTAGTTCCCATGCCGTGGACTCTTCCGATGTGGCCTTCCAGCTCGCGGCTATCGGCGCCTTCAATGAAGGGTATGCGAAAGCCGGGCCGGTGATCATGGAGCCGATCATGAAGGTTGCCGTGGAAGGGCCGTCCGAGTTCCAGGGCGCTGTCATGGGGAGCCTGAACCAGCGTCGCGGCGTGATTGTCGGGACCTTTGAAGAAGGAAATTATACGGTTGTTGAAGCGGAGATGCCGCTGGCCGAGATGTTCGGTTATTCAACCACTCTGCGTTCTCTCACCCAGGGCAAGGCCGAGTTTACCATGGAGCTGTCCAGCTATAAAAAGGTGCCCAAGAGTGTGGCCGACGAGTTGATCAAGGCCTTCGAAGAAGAAAAGAAAAATAAATAGACTGTGGTCCGCCATAGAGCTAACATATAATATACGAATTATTTGGATGGAGTGGAACAATGGGATATGAGCCGCTGGTAAAGCAGAATCCGCTCAGGGTTCTGAAGATTGGGACTGAGAATGCCAGGGAGATGGGCCTGGTTATGGCCCGGCCCGGCCTTGGCAAGACGGCGTTGCTGGTCCAGATTGCCCTGGATTCGATACTCCGGGGCAACCGGGTTATTCACGTCAGTATCGGTGAATCCATTGACAAGACCAGGTGCAGGTATGATGATATCCTGCGCACTATTCTGCAGGAGTATAGTGTCTCTCAGCCGCACGAATTGATCGAAATGGTGCAGCATCACCGGATGATCATGACTTTCAAGGAATCGGTCTTCAGCCGGGCGAAACTGGAAGAACGGCTCAATGATTTGATTATGCAGAATATTTTTAAGCCGAATTGCCTGGTGATCGACGGCTTTGATTTTGAATCGGTTGATCGTGAGAGTCTGGCCGATCTCAAGGACCTGGCGAATATGATGAGCATGCAGTTCTGGTTCTCGGCCGTCACTCATCGCGATGACAAGAGAAAATCATCATCCGGTGTGCCGGCGCCCTGCCATGAGGTGGACGATCTTTTTGATACGGTGATTCTGCTCAAGCCCGAAGGCAGCAATATCCGGCTCGATATTGTCCGGAACAACGGCAAGGCGAATGGTTCCGGCGTTTGTCTCGATCTTGACCCTTCCACCATGATGATCAAGCGGAGCTAAATTTTAAACTGGAACCTTGTATCCGTTATCGGGCGGACCGCAGTCCGGCGCGGTGCAGACCAGAAAATGATTTTATTCATCAATAATGCAATAAACTCCACATATTGTGTGGAGCATCACCTCAAGTCGTCACGGATTCAGGGGGAAGACTTCTATGCGTTTTCGTCCCTGCATTGATCTGCACGATGGACGAGTCAAGCAGATTGTCGGTTCAAGCCTCCGAGATGGCCAATCCGGGGCTCTGCAGACCAATTTTTCCTCTGAGACCCCACCCTCCCATTATGTCCAAATCTACCGGCGGGATCAACTGGCCGGCGGTCATGTGATTATGCTCGGCCCGGGAAACGAGGCGGCCGCCGTAGAGGCGCTGCAGGCCTGGCCCGGCGGGATGCAGGTCGGCGGCGGCATTACGGCCGACAATGCTCCCTGGTGGCTGGAGCAGGGCGCTTCGCATGTAATTGTGACCTCTTATGTCTTTCATGACGGCCGGCTCAATGAAGAGCGCCTACGCCGCCTGCGCGACCTGATCGGCCGGCGGCATCTGGTCCTGGATTTGAGTTGTCGCTGGCGCGATGACGGTTATTACGTGGTTACCGATCGCTGGCAGAAGTTTACCCGGCTCCGTATTTCCGGGGAGGTTTTGGCCTGGCTGGCCGGCTTTTGCGATGAATTCCTGGTGCATGCCGTTGATGTGGAAGGCAAGCGCATGGGAGTGGATGAGCGTCTTATCCGGCTGCTGGCCGACCACGCGACCATTCAGACGACCTATGCCGGCGGTGTGGCGACTATGGCCGATCTGGAGCTGGTCCGGGAGGCCGGTCAGGGACGCCTTGATGTAACGGTAGGCAGCGCCCTTGATTTTTTTGGCGGGACCCTGGCCTATCGGGATGTGGTTGCCTTTTGCCGCGAACAGGACGGACCGCGGGGCCGGTGATGAGTCGGCAGCGGCGGCACGAAAGTGATGAGCAGGTTCAGCAGGTTCCGGAATTGACCGAGCTGAAACTGTTCGTGCCCGATGATCTCTACCGGGCCTTTCAGCGCTGTGTCTGGATTATCGTCAATGAGACCGGCCGTGATCAGCCTGATATCATGCGGGAGATTGTGCATGATTTCCTTGTTAAACATGGATGTTAGATAGCACTCATCCCCTCCCCTGACTGTTCAGTGACAAGCAAAAAACTGTCATCCCTGAATCCGTGAGCGTTCGAGAACGGTGCAGATGCAAGGCGGCAACGATGTTGATTATCCTGGTGTGATATCAACGAGTTGCCAACGCAGCAGATGTGCCGTTATCGGGCGCCCCGCAGGGCGGCGCGGTGAAGAGCATAAAATGCATTTATTCGTCATATAATGCAATAAATTCCATATATTGTATGGAACATCACCTCAAGCCGTCACGGATTCAGGTCATAATCTTGGTCTGTAACTGTTCATTCGGGCAGTTCATCGGCAGGATTCAAGCCCATACTCCGTACCTGGTTGCGACCGTGATTCTTGGCCTCGTACAGGGCCTGGTCGGCGGCGGCAATAAGGTCCTCCTCCCTGGAACCGCGCTCGGGTACGGCCGTGGCCACTCCGAGGCTGATGGTGACATGATCTGTGACCTTGGAGTTTTCATGGGGAATATGTTGGGCCTCAACATCGGCCCGCATCGTCTCGGCCACCGCAAGCACGCCCTTGGTTCCGGTCTCCGGCAGGACCACCACGAACTCCTCGCCGCCATAGCGCGCCACCATGTCGGTTACCCGTTTTGTCGATTCTTCAAGGGTCTTGGCCACCTGTTTCAGGCAGTCGTCACCACCCTGATGGCCGTAGGTATCGTTAAAAAGCTTGAAAAAATCAATGTCGATCATGATCAGCGAAATGGAGGTTGAGTGGCGTATGGCCCGCAGCCATTCCTGTTTCAGGACCTCGTCAAAACGTCTGCGGTTCGGCACCCCGGTCAAGCCGTCCATGGAGGAAAGTTTTTTCAGAATTTTATTGGCCACGGCCAGTCGGCGCTGGCTTTCCTCTAAGGCGAGAAAGGCCTCGTCGCGTTGTTTCTGATTGATATAGGCCTGTGAGTGGTAACGGATGCGGGCGATCAGCTCAATCTTGTCCGGCAGCTTGACCAGGTAATCGTTGGCGCCTAGTTCAAAGGCCTTGCTCTTTATTTCCGGTTCCTCTTTCGTGGACAGGACAATAATCGGTACCTGGGAAGTGTCCTGGTTAGCCCGGTAAAACCGAACCATGGTCAATCCGTCAAGCTCAGGCATCACCAGGTCCTGGAGGATGATGGTCGGCTTAAGCTCTGCCGCCGTTTTTATCGCTTCGGTCGGGTCCTGGCAGTAATGAAAGTCGATGTCCTCCGTGGCCAGCGCCCGCCGTACCGCTTCGGCGATGATCGGCTGGTCGTCAACCAGGAGCACACTGATTCTGTACCTCCGGATATCATCAAGTTCCTGTCCCGCTCCTGCCAGATGTTCAGTCATGATATTTCCCCTAACTTGTCAATGATCTTCGAACCAATGGCCTCAACCGGCAGAATATCCTGGGCGGCCCCCACTTCGATTGCCGCCTTGGGCATACCGAAAACCACCGAGCTCTCCTGATCCTGGGCAATGGAATAATTTCCCTGCCGGCGCAGGGCCAGCAATCCGTCGGCGCCGTCTCTTCCCATCCCGGTCAGGATCACCCCGATACAGCTTCCCTGCCAGTAACGGGCCACGCTTTTGAAAAAAACATCCACCGAGGGATGATAATAATTGTCAATCGGTTCAACCGAATAGCCGAGGGTGTTGTTGCGATGCATAACGAGATGATGGGAGGTAGCGGGGATCAGTACCACTCCCGGCCGGGGCCGGTCACCTTTGTTCAGCACTTTTACCTCCAGGGCAACCTGGTTGTTCAGCCAGTCGACCAGGCCGCGGATAAACTGCTCGTCCATATGCTGGGCAACAACGATGGATGCGGGGAAGTCCCGGGGAAAGGTGGAGAGAATCCGGAGCAGAGCCCGGGGGCCGCCGGTGGAGCAGCCGATGACCAGCAGGAGGTCTTGCCCTTTTTTCCGCGGCGCGACGCCTGGTTGTAGCGGGCGGACGGGCCGTTGCGGACCGGTTCGTTTGGTCATGCCGGAAAGTATTCCTATTCTCTCTATTTTGGTGAGCAGATCCTGGCCGCTGGTACCACTTTCCGTGCCCAGCACCGGGGTCGCCACAACGTCGAGAGCTCCGGCCCCCATGGCCTCGAACACCTTGCCGCTGTTGCCGGCAACACTTGCGGTCACCACCAGAATCTGACAGGGACTTTCCTTCATGATCCGCCGGGTTGCCTCAACGCCGTCCATAACCGGCATGATCAGGTCCATCAGGACCAAGTCGGGTTTTTCCTGCACGCAACGCTTAACCGCAATCGCCCCATTTTCCGCTACCCAGAGGACCTGGTGGCCGCCGCTTATCATGGTCCGGCGCAGCGCCTCCATGGCCATGGGCATATCGTTTACTATTCCTATCTTCACATACACCTCGTGAGTGGCATTTTAACTTGGTCCTGAATCCGTGACGGCTTGAGGTGATAACCCGGCTTTACCGTCAGTCCTGATCCGGACCGCCGATCAATTCTTCAACGGTCCGCAACAGGGTCTCATCCTGAAAGCTCCCCTTGGTCAGGTAATAGTCAGCCCCGGCCTCAAGGCCGCGTTGCCGGTCTTCCTCGCGGTCTTTGTAGGAAACGATGATCACCGGCAGCCTCTCGAATCGTGCATCGCTGCGGATAAGGCTCACCAGCTCGATACCATTCATGCGCGGCATGTCCACGTCCGTGACGACCAGGTCGAAATCTTCATTGCGGAGGGCGTTCAAGCCATCTTTTCCGTCTACCGCTGTCTTCACCTCATACCCCTTGACGGCCAGCATCTTTCTTTCCACCTCCCGGACGGTGATGGAGTCATCAACCACCAGTATCCGCTTTAAGCGGCGTTCGTCCATGATGTCTTCACCGCCTATACGATGCAGCCGGTTGCCGTAAATCAGGTAATCAACGGAGTGAACCATGTCTTCCACGTCGACAATCAACACCGGCGTGCCGTCCTCAAGAATAGCCACTGCGCTGATATTCTGAACTTTTTTCAATCTCCGGTCCAGCGGCTGAACCACCAGGTCGCGAATTTCCAGAAACCGGTCAACGATCAGGCCGTACCGGTTATAGCGGTCACTGACAATCACAATGGGCAGCTCATCACCTTCGTTTTCCGGAGCCTCTGCCGGCCGTTTTTCCAGGACCTGCCGCGCCGATACCAGCCCGACCTGTTCCCGGTTGAAGGTCACATACTGCCGTCCCTCGACCTCCTTGATCTCACCCTGAACCCTGATGACATGATCTATGGCCACCAGCGGAAAGGCATAGATCTCGCCGCAGATTGCAACCAGCAGGGAGCGCATGACGGAAAGGGTCAAGGGCAGCTGCATTTCAAAGGTGGTGCCGGCGCCAGGCTTGGTGCTGATCCGGACCAGGCCCCGGACCTCGTGTACCGCGCTGTGCACCACATCGAGGCCGACGCCCCGCCCGGACACCTTGCTCACGGTGTCCCGGGTGCTGAAGTTCGGCAGGAAGAGGAAATCAAGCAACTCCGTCTCTCTCAGGTCCCGGGCCATCTCTTCGGCAATCATCTTCTTGTCGACGATTTTGCGGCGTAATTTTTCAATATCAATGCCGTAACCGTCGTCACTGACCACGATGTTGAGCATGCCGGCACTATGCCGGGCTTCGAGGCGGATGAGCGCTTTTTCCGGTTTGCCGGCCTGCAGCCGCTCCGACGGCGATTCAACGCCATGGTCAATGGCGTTTCTGAGCAGATGGTTCAGGGGGGCCTCTATTTTATCAAGGATATCCCGGTCAACCAAGGTGTCACTGCCGATGATTTCAAATTCCACTTCTTTGCCCAGTTCCCGGGCAAGATCCCGAACCATGCGGGGAAAGCCACGGATGCCGTCGGCAAAGGGCCGCATCCGGTTGGCGATGACCTCATGGTAGAGATGGTGTGAAATTTCCGTGGCCCGCCGGGCATGGTCCTCGATCTCGGCCAGGTACTCATTCACCAGGCTGCGGCAGATATCCATCCGGGCAAGCAGATTGTGGAAGCCGTTCTTGCTTAGCTCCTCATCCGCTGCCGGGTCGGTCTCCCGGACCTTATCCAGATAGCTGTTCAGCAGGCGGTAGACATCGTCCTGCCGGCGTTTGAGTTTCAGTGCTTTATGGGCAAAGGCCGGTAGCCACCGGGATTCCACCTGGACTTCTCCGGCGAATCCCATAAGACGGTTCATGCCTTCGGCCGATACGCGTAAGGCCCGGTCGACCGCTTTTGCCTCTTCCTGCGGCGGCATTTCCGGTTTTGTCTTTACCTGTTCCCGGGGTTGAGGCGGCGGCGGGGCCGCGGCCGTAATTTCCCGCCCCGCTGATACGTCCTTGCAGGCCGTTACCAGGGAAGCGATTGCCTTTTCCCGGCCCTTGAGCCAGGCGATTGCTTCACTTTCATCCTGCCGGGCCAAATCTGTCAGCAGGTCCACGCCTTTGAGCAAGATGTCGATATGGTCCCGGCCCAGAAGAATGTCGCCTTTTTGGGCTGCGACAAAGACATCCTCCATGGCATGGGCCAGTTCCACCACAACCGGCAGGTCGACAATCCGCGCCGCGCCCTTGATGGAATGGGCCGCCCGCATGAGTGAGGTCAGGGCCTCCGGATCGGTCGGCTTGCGCTCCAGGGAGAGCAGGTTGTCCGAGAGGGCGGCACAGTGACTTTCCGCCTCCTGCCGGAAAAGATCCATCATGGACATGGAACTCAGGTCAGCCGGACTTTGCCGGGCGGCTTTTTTTTCGGGTGCGGGGGAGGGCGGCGGCACGGTTTGGATGTCAGGAGGTGCTTCCTTTCCGGCGGCGGATTTTTTCTCTCCACCGGCGGCCAGGGTTTTAAAATCAGCGACCAGGGTGTTGATGGCCGTACTCTGGCCGGCAAGCCAGGCCGTCATTTTATCCTCGGCCACGCGGCCGATACCGTCAAGCATGTCCATGCCTTGCAGCAGGAGATCAATATCCTCCTGCGCCAGGACAAGCTTGCCGTCCTGGGCCGCGACAAAGACATCCTCCATGGCATGGGCCAGTTCCACCACAACCGGCAGGTCGACAATCCGCGCCGCGCCCTTGATGGAATGGGCCGCCCGCATGAGCGAGGCCAGGACCTCCGGATCGGCCGGCTTGCGCTCCAGGGAGAGCAGGTTGTCCGAGAGGGCGGCGCAGTGACTTTCCGCCTCCTGCCGGAAAAGATCCATCATGGACATGGAACTCAGGTCGTTACCCTTGTCGGTCATGAGAGATTCCTCATCAAGGTATTGAAAAGGGCATGGTCGTCAAGCAGGCCGACATCAATATCCGGCAGGGAAAGAATTCCCCTGGTAAAAGCAGCCCTTGAGCCGGAGACGGTAACCGGCAGCTTTTGCAGCGTCCCTTCGGCATAGCGGAAGGTCCCCAGCACCTCGGTCACCGGGAAGACGATCCGCTCATCCTCCCGGTACGCCACGATCAGCCGTTCAGGGGAAATATAATTTCTTTTCTCCCGGTCTTTTTTAAAGCGCTCAATGTTCAGCAGCGCTCCTATTGAAAAACAGAGCTCCAGTTTGCCGCGGATATTGACAACTCCTCTCAGGATAGCATTGCTGCGGTGAGGAAGGCTGTGAATGATATGCATGTCAACGATTTCCTGGATGAGCCGGGATGGCAGGGCCAGCCACTCGCCGCCGGTCCGGAAAACAAAAGCAGAGTGAATGTTTGTCTCTTTTGCCGCTGTAGCCCTGGCCAGGACGGAGGTCCATTCCTGCCGGTAATCGTCCGGCACCGGCCGGTCGAGCAGGCGCCGGCCGGTCAGGGAATAGGTCGGGCAGTTGCGGCAATGGATCACCTCGGCCAGCTTGGGACAGCGGTCGGTCATTTTGCCCCAGACGCCGATCCTGTTCCAGCAATCATTGATGGTTGCGGGTTTTTCGGTCTTTCTCTCTTCCGACACCGGTGCTATCCTCCTTCCTGAAGTCTTTTGGCCCGTCGCTTGTAATTCGCAGCCCCGGCACGATCTCCGGCCCGTTCCGCCAACAGCGCCAACTGCAGCAAACTCTCCGCATGCCCGGGGTCAAGATAAACCGCTTTGCGGAAAAGTTTCAGGGCCTCCGCCGATTGTCCCTCGCTGTCGCGGATAATGCCGAGGAGATAATACCACCGGGCCGAGGGGTCGTGTTCCAGCAGATATTTTTCACTGCGCCGGGCCGCCTCCTCCAGCTTACCCTCGTCGGCCAGTTGCCGGACAAGGTTGAATTCTTCATCTCTGCCGGCCGGTTTGGCAGCGGGCTGGTCAAAGACGGGCTTCGATTTTCTGACGGCCGGCAGCGATGGTGCCAAGAGACTTCCTTCACCGGTGTTGTCCGAGGCCTCTTTTTGCCGGGCGGCCGCAGCTGCAGCAGATTCTTTTTTATAAAAGGCGAAGGCCCTGGAGCGGGCGGCGGCAACGAATCGGTCCCCAAAAAACAGGCCGGATTCCGCATGCCCCGTGAAGAGAAGCCCGCCGGGCATGAGTAGGTGGTAAAGGGCTGATATTGCCTGCTGTTGAGCCTCTTCACTGAAATAGATCAGGACGTTGCGGCAGAAAACAACATCGTAATGGCCCAGGCCTGCCATAAAGGCCGGGTGCAGGATATTACCCTTCAGGAAACGGACTTTTTTGCGAACCGTTTTGTCCAGCTCAAAACCTTGGTCCGTTTTATGGAAAAACCGCTGCCGGAAGGCAAGGTCCCTTGAGCGAAAGGAATTTTTTCTATACACCGCTCGCCGGGCAAGGGCCAGCACCCGTTCGCTGACATCAACGGCGTCAATATAGAAACATGATGGCGGCAGCCCGGCCAGCAACAGGGTCATGGCGATGGAGTAGGGCTCCTCGCCGGTTGAACATGGCAGACTCAGGATGCGGAAGACATATTGTTGCTGGAATTTCCCGGATTTCAGGACATGTTCGCCTAGGAGAGTGAAGGGGGCCTGATCCCGGAAAAACCAGGTTTCCGGAATAACGATCTCCTCGATCAGCTGCCGCAATTCCACGGTCGAGGCCGAGAATTTTTCGGCATAGGCGTCAACCTCGGCGATTCCCAAAGCCTTCATACGGCTGTTGACGGCTCTTTCAAAGGTTGAGTCGCCAATGGTCGTGATCGCCAGACCGATCGACCGCTCAAGGGAATCGGCTATTTTCTTTTTGGCTGATTTCATGCAAACATGGTTAATGCAATCTTGTCGAACAGCCGGTGTTTTAGGTAGAAGAAAGCAGGTATCTTCATGCCCCGAGGTGAGTTTATCCGTCATGGGATTTTCATTGAAAATGAGCACGGCCCGGCGGTGTCATTCCTTAAAAAGTTCACATACAACATCTTTTGGAATGATACCCTGCAGATCGAACCTTTGTATTATTTCATCGTTGCCGGATCCGGCGGCAGACGAATTCAAGGCCTCGTCAATCAGGATTCCCGAAGACCCGAGATCCGTATGGTCGCTCTTGACGACATCGGTCACCCGTTCGGCGATCAGGCCGACCAGTTTCTCCCGCTCCGCGGCCAGGGGATAGCGCACCAGAATAATACGGGTGCTGTATAAATGTTTGCAGGGTGTGCCATCAGCAAGAGCGCAGAGGTCAAAGATCGGCACCGGCTCGCCGCGGTAGTTGATAATCCCGGCCATATAGGCCGGGCCTGCCGTGATTTTTTTTGGTATGACGAGAGGAATGATCTCAACCACATCTCGCGAATCCAGGGCATACCGACCATCGCTGGTCTCGAAAAGCAGAAGCAGCATATCGTCTTATGCTACCTTGAAGCGGGAAATCGCTTTCTGTAAACTCTGGGCGGCCTGCTGCAGCCGTTCAATGGTTATGTTCATCTGGCCGATGGATTCCGCTGACTGCTGGGCCGCGCTGTTCAGCTGGTTGGTGGCGTCACTGATTTGTCTCGCCCCCTGTGACTGGGCCTCGATGCCTTCGCTGATTACCTTCACCTGAGGTCTGAGTACCTCGACCTGCTCAATAACGCCTTGCAGCCGTTCGCTGCCGTCGCGGATGTTCGTGACGCTGACGTGTACGTCTTTCGCGAATTTGTCAATACCCATCACTGCCGAGGAAACGGCAGACTGTACTCCCTGGACCATCTGTTCGATATCATAGGTGGCCACGGCGGTCTGATCCGCCAGCCGGCGGATTTCCATGGCCACTACGGAAAATCCGCTGCCGTACTCGCCGGCCTTCTCCGCTTCGATAGCGGCATTCAAGGAGAGCAGGTTGGTTTGATCGGCCAGCTTGTTAATGGTTTTGACCACCCCGGCGATATCGCCGGCCTTTTCGCTCAAAACCGACAATTTGTCGACAATAGCGCCGGTTGCCTCTTCCATTCGCACCATGGTCCGGTCAATGTGCTCCAGTCCTGCATGACCATCTTCCGCGGCAAAGGCGGCATTTTTGGTCAGGCTGTTTACCCGCTTCATGGTTGTCATTAAGTTCGCGGAAGTTGCGGCAATCTGATTGGTTGAAGCCGCAATTTCGCTGGCGGTGGCCGCATGTTCATTGGCTGTCGCTTCCTGCTGCCTGCTGCTGGCCGCAATCTCGGTTATGGAACTGGTGACCTGAATCCCGGCCCGCTGAATCTGGGCGATCAACTCTTCGAGATAACCTGCCATCCGGTTGAAGCCGTCAATCAGGACGCCAAACTCATTTTGGGCGTCATAGTCAAGTTTTTGCGTCAGATCGCCATGCATCATGATATCCAGGGCTTTCTGCATCCGGACCAGGGGCTCGTCTATGCTGCGCATCAGAAAAAAACCGGCAATGAGGGAGATTATGACGCCAATAAGAATGGTGGCGGCAAAGGCCGCCTGTGAAATAACAAATCGTTTTTCAGCCCGTTCATATTCGTTTTTGACCCCATTAATCCTCCCCACGATCAACGAGTTAATTGTCTTTTCAAAATTTTTCTGAAAGGGTTTCAGGCGATCGGCGAATAAGCTGTCCAGCTTATTCACATCATTTTGTTGCAGGACCGTGAGCAGGTCACCGGTCAGGGCCTTGGCCTTGATTATCAAGGGCCGGGCGGTTAAGAGCCACGTGTTGTCCCTCTGCCCGCTGTTTTCACTGCCGGCAAGCAGCGAAGCCACATTTTTTTCAAGGAGTGTCTTGGCCCGCGCAACCTTGGCGGCCGCCTGTTTCGAGGTTATCTGTTGGTACAGCACTCTTTCCGCAGTATCGGTCACGGAGAATTTGAACAGGTCGTTGATTTTACGCAGTTCCTCCATGGGCTTGACATGGTTGTTATAGACTGTGGACAAAGATTGCTTCGTAGCCCGCATGCCAAGAAGACCGCCGGTTCCCGACACGACAATAAACAACAGCAGACAAAAGACAAAACCAAGCAGACGCCATCGAACACTTAAATTTCTGATAAAATGAGTCGCCATTGTTTCCCCTTTCAATAAAGTTAAATGGATGCGGCGGAATCGGCAAAAAGATCGTTTCTGAACGGAGACTATCAAGCGGGGGAAGGAAGGTCGCGCCTTCCCAGCCTGTATGTCGCCATCCTGTCCGGAGCCTTCGCGGACAATGTGTTGGCCGATGGCATGAGTGCGGTCCGCCCGATAACGGATCCAGGTTAAGGTTCGCCGGGGAGCGACAGTCAACAGCAACCGGCCCCATATTTCCCTATCATACCAATTATCTCTACTGCAAACAAATTTTTAAAGCATGGATACCATTTTTTATAAGTCCTTCTGTTCCAACCAGGATCTGTGACGGCTTGAGGTTATTCTCCATGCAATAGTGGAAATCAGTGCATTGTTGCCGAATCAACGTATTTTCAGGTCTTCACCGCGCCGCTCTGCGGGGCGTTCGAGAGCAGGGGCATGGCGGCAATGAACTTGCCGCTGCCTCTGGATCGAGTTATCTTGTCAAGGGTGGCAGGGACTTGGCCTCCGCCCTTGAGTACAAAATCGACTACGGTCAAAAAAAGCATGATAGAAAAAGAGGAGCGACTCAATAGTATCAGCCACCTCATTGGCGCGACGGCGGCGCTTGCCGGGCTGGTGATCCTGGTGGTCCTGGCGTCGCGTCGCGGCGATCCATGGGAGATTGTCAGTTTCAGCATCTACGGGACTACCCTCGTCCTGCTGTTTACCTTCTCAGCGCTGTATCACGGCTTGCACGGTCGGGTCAAAAAAATTTTTCGCCAGCTTGACCATCTCTCGATCTATCTCCTGATTGCCGGGACCTATACCCCTTTCACCCTGGTTACTCTCCGGGGGGGATGGGGCTGGTCAATATTCGGAGTCATCTGGGGGCTGGCGATCCTGGGAATGATTGTGGATTCGTTGCCGCAAAAGGGCAGGCGCCTCCTGCCCATGGTGATTTATCTCCTGATGGGCTGGCTCGTCTTGATTGCCCTCCGGCCCCTGCTGCTGGCCTTGCCTCCGGCCGGTTTTGTCGGCCTCCTGCTGGGCGGAGTCCTGTATACGGTTGGCGTGATTTTTTACGTGTTGGATAAACGGGTGTGCTGTTTCCATGGCATCTGGCATCTGTTCGTCCTGGGAGGAGCTGTCAGCCACTATTTTACCGTGCTTTTTTATGTGAAGTGAGCCGGGACCGGTAGGGGCGGCGGGCAAGCAAAAAAAGCCCGCTGTCTCAAAGAGACAGCGGGCTTTTTCACAGATTTTTCGGCAGCGGGCCGGCCGTATTAGTATTTGCTGAAATAATTATCGATTTCCCAGTCAG
>UOEY01000103.1_pt1 | contig 23340 bp, 18 predicted proteins | sample 1989501 | NCBI WGS metagenome assembly UOEY01 (sample SAMEA4712198, study PRJEB27164) | hydrothermal vent metagenome | biome: marine basaltic hydrothermal vent biome; feature: marine hydrothermal vent; material: mineral | place: Pacific Ocean | collected 2011-06-14/2011-07-23 | depth 1691 m | reverse complement strand
GATTCAGTAAAGAAGGTTCATTCGTAGACAACACAAGTACTGGCGGAATATCTATTGGTATCGACTGCAACAAAGGTGAGTTAAGAGAAGTTGGTTTTGACTTTTCCTGTAATACGTATACGAAACATCCTGACACAGGATTTATTTTTGCGGGGTTCATCATACCATTTTGGAAAGAAGTAGTGGGGTTGGCTGTAATGGTACAAAAATCCTGCAAATTTTATCGTCTGATCGGCGTTGATATTGCCGTTACTCCAAGTGGACCGGTGCTGATTGAGGCCAATGCCAATCCGGATATCATCGGGATCGAACAAGTAAATGGGCCAATTTTAGCGGATAAAATGGTATTTGATGAGTTTGCGAAATACGATCTGCTTGTTAATCAATATCAAAGGGTATTATATGATTGAGCCCCTGAAAAAATATAAGATTAGCCGGTATGCCGTCTTATGAACGTAGGATTGGCGACAATTTATTACCAGCTCCCGGCGGGCCTGCAGAATGTTTTTCTCTCCACGTATGGTCTTTATCTTCAGAAGATTCGTCACGGACAGCGGTACCGTAATTTTTGCCGGCAGGTGAATGGCCATCTGGCTTTATCGAAAGGAGAGCTTGCGGAAATTCAATGGCAAGGTTTTTGTAAGTTGCTGGCTGATAGCCGAAAATACGTTCCCTATTACAGAAAAACACTGAAGGATATATCCGCGCCGGAAGTTAAATGTCTTGATGATCTGCGGAAATTGCCTTTGCTGGAAAAGGAGGTTTTGCGTGCTTCCCCGGAAACCTTGGTTGACGAGCGCTATGAAAAGAAAAAATTGCTTGTTGTTCATACGACCGGGACCACCGGGACCCCTTTAAAGATTTATTGTACTCCGGATGTAAGAAAAAAGAATTATGCGTTTTATAACCGGTTTTTGCAACAGGCCGGGATAGACTACTCGGGCAAACGTGCGACCTTCGGTGGCAGGATAATTGTTCCGCATGGCCAGAAAAAGCCGCCATTTTGGCGGCACAGTTATTTTCAGAAAAATATTCTTTTTTCCTCCTATCATTTAACAGAAAAAAACATCCCTTCATACATTACCGCTCTGCGGAAAATCAGGCCTGAGTATATTGATACCTATCCATCAAGCCTGTTCACACTTGCAAAGTATGCCGTGCAGCAAGGTATTTCGTTAAAAGGTATTTCCAAGGCCATCGTAACCTCTGCGGAAACATTATTTCCTGAACAGCGCAAGATTATTGAAGATGTTTTCGATGCGCAGATCTTTGATCAGTATGGAGCTGCGGAAATGTGCGTGTTCCTCGGCCAGTGTGCCCATGGCTCGTATCATGTCCATTCCGATTACGCTATAATAGAGTTTCTTCGGGAAGATGGCAGCCGGGCCGCACCAGGTGAGGAGGCGGAGGTTGTCTGTACCGGCTTGATAAATTCGGTAATGCCCCTCATCCGTTACCGTATTGGCGATCAAGCTGTATTGAGCGATAGAGAATGTGAATGTGGCAGCCATTTCCCGGTGGTCGAAAAAATTATTGGGCGAGCTGATGATGTAATTTTGACGCCGGACGGCAGGAGAATAGGTCGATTGAGCCCTGTTTTGAAAGGGTTTCCGGTTAAGGAGGCGCAATACCGGCAAAAGGTTATTGATGAGATAGATGTCTTGCTGGTTAAAGATCAGGGGTTTTCCATTGACACGGAAAAAAATATAATCATAGAATTAAAAAAACGTATGGGGGACACAATCAAAATAACTATTGAATATGTGGAAGTAATAGAACGAGAAAAAGGTGGAAAATTGAAATCAATTATTTCTGAACTATAATTTTTTCATCAAATATTTTTTGTCTCTTCTTTTGTTACAGTGAAAGGTCAGACTTTTTCCAGAGCCAACTCCTTGAAGACATCTATTCTATTCAAAAAGATTGTCTCGTCAGTTTTTTTTAAGTCCGGCCTGGTTGACAGTAAAATACGTCAACTTGGTACAAGGGATTTGACTCTCATCCTGATGTATCATCGGGTTGTTCCGGCAGGTCAATTGGTTCAGGCCGGTATGTATGTGAGTCCTGCAACTTTTGCAAGCCATCTTATTTTTCTCGCAAAATATTTTAATGTTGTCCCTTTAAACTCTTTAACCATAAAGAATGGGCGGGACGGGATTGCCGAGAGTGGCAAGCCACCATGTGTACTGACTTTTGATGATGGGTGGCAGGACTTTTATGAATATGCCTATCCTCTTTTAGTGAAATATCAGCAACCGGCCACGGTTTTCTTGCCCACGGGATTTATTGGCACTGGAAAACAATTCTGGACGGATTGTTTTGCTGATCTTCTTTCTCGTCGTCAGGCAACCATGCCGGATAGATTGTCTGCCCCTGACATTTTGACAGCTGTCACATATCTGGACGGTTTGCAGGGTTCCTTTGAGAATCAACTGGAAGCGGGGATTGAGTATTTAAAAAAATACCCGTTAAGCAAGATAGAGAAGGTGCTGGCCGGGTTGTCTGATATTTGGCAGGTCGATTTGGCCGGTTCTGGCCGTAATTTTTTGAACTGGGCGGAAATAGCTGAAATGAAGGATTCCGGCTTGGTTTCTTTCGGGTCGCACACGGTCAACCATCAAATATTGACAACCTTGGATAATACAGCAATTAAAGATGAATTAATTGATTCCCGAAAAGAACTCTTGCAAAGGCAGGTGGTTGATAGCTCATGTGTTTCTTTTTGTTATCCAAACGGTAATCATACGAAAGAGATTGCGGCTATGGTTCGTTCCGCAGGATATCACCTGGCGGTGACGACGAGAAAGGGATGGAACCATGCCGATGCTGATAAGTTTACCTTGAAGCGGATCGGTATCCATGAAGATATGACCTCAACCCCGGCACTCTTTGCCTGTCGGATAGCCGGGTTAATTTAGGGCTGTTTTTTAGTTCCTGCCGAATAAAATGGTGTTGGTTTATGAAAAATAAACGCGTGCTCTGTGTGGTTGGCACCCGGCCCGAAGCAATAAAAATGGCGCCGGTCATTCTGGCCTTGCAAAAACAGGAATGGGCCGATGTTCAAGTTCTTGCTACTGCACAACATCGACAAATGTTAGACCAGGTTTTATCCGTTTTTGGCATCGTTCCTGATTATGACCTGGACATTATGCGGTCGAACCAGGGGCTGACGGAGTTGACAGCCAGGCTGTTAGTCGCCTTGGACAAAATATTGGCAGAGGCATCTCCTGATATAGTTTTGGCACAGGGTGATACGACAACGGTGATGACAACTGCACTGGCCTGTTTTTATCGGCAGATTGCATTTGGTCATGTGGAAGCCGGCTTGCGAACCGGTAATATTTACAATCCTTTTCCCGAGGAGATGAATCGGGTGGTGGCTGGCCATTTAGCCGCCATGCATTTTGCTCCGACAGAGTCGGCAAAAGAGAATCTGCTGCGGGAACATATTTCAGCAGATTGTGTTTATGTGACGGGCAATACGGTCATTGATGCTCTTCTGGAAACCGCCCGGAAAGATTTTGCTATTGGTATAGACCTGGATGCTGCGAAACGGTTGATTTTGCTCACTTCGCATCGCCGTGAAAATTTCGGTGCATCGATGCGGGATACGTTTACTGCTATGCTGGAGCTGGTAGAACGAAATGATACTGTAGAATTACTTTACCCGGTCCATCCGAATCCCAATGTTACCCAACCTGCTTATGAAATTCTGGGGGACCACTCGCGTATTCATTTGGTGGAGCCGCTTGGCTATGGCCAGTTTGTGCAAGCCATGAAGCAGGCGTATTTGATCATTTCCGACTCGGGAGGTGTTCAGGAGGAGGCCCCGGCCCTGGGGAAGCCTGTCCTGGTGTTAAGAGAAGAAACCGAACGTCCGGAGGCTGTTGCGGCCGGAGTTGTCCGTCTCGTCGGGACCGATCAATCCCTTATTATCTCTGAAGCGGAAAAATTGCTTACCGATAAGGAATATTACCGATCAATGGCACGTGGAGTTTCCCCCTATGGCGACGGTAAAGCGGCGGCAAGGATTGTCTCGATAATCAAAAATCGAGATTGTTAACCTTGGTCATCAACCTTGTCTGCCGGGTGGAGAATCGTCTTGAAGTTACAGCAGGACACGGCCTGATGCGCCTGCAGGAGGGGCAACAGGAGATCCAGAAACGCGAAGGCGGCCTTGTTCATCCGCTGGTGATGAATCATAATGCCCATGCGGCCGTAGCGGGCAGCCTGCCCGAACTCCGACAGCAGGTTGGTCCAGCCCTGCCTGGGATCTTGTTCCCGGCGGGTATGCAGGTCGACGTTGACGTCCAGGCCGGGCAGGTTCGCGGGGGAGGACGGTTTCGCCCCCTGCGCGCGTGAAATTGCCGCATAGCCGAGTTCGGGGAGCGCCTGCAGGGTCGCCTCGCCGCACCGGTTCCAGGGCGGGGTGAAGACCGGGACCAACAGCGGGCCGAGAATTTCCTCCAGCCGGTCCCGGCCCTGGTGCAGGTCGGATACTATGGCTTCCTTGGTTCGGCTGTCGCCGAATTCGCTTTTTTTCCCCTGCGCTTCGTGGTTCTTGTGCTGCCAGCCGTGCTGATGCCAGCACCAGCCGGGGTTTCCCGGCTCGAACCGCTGCATTTCCCGCCAGCGCTCTCGATCGAGCCATGCCGGAACCACGGCCAGGCAGAGCGGCATCTTGTGGCTTGCAAAGAGGCGCATCAGGCGGCGGAACGGTTCGTCAACCGGGCCGATGTCATCGGCCCGGAAAAAAACCTGCGTCGGCCGGTTCCTGTCAATACCGGTGTGCAGCAGATCGTGCAGTTGCCTGCTCAATCCGGCCGGGGGATCCCCGGACCAGAGGCTGGAAATCGTCGCTGTCATTTTCAGCTCCCTGCGTCCGTGCATTGCGAGAGCCAGTCAGTGGTCTGTCTGGCCCCTTCAAGGCGAATGGCCGGGCGCCGCTCCCGCCTGTCGCTCATCCCGGCCATTTTTCCGGCCAGCACCGCCGGTTCCAGGTCGCTCTCGTCCAGCACCGACAGGTCGGCCAGACCGGCCAGGCGTTCGGCCCGCAGCCGCTGTTCCCGGTTCTGGCCAAACGGCAGCACCAGGGCCGGAGTCCCGGCGGCAACCACGTTCATGGAGGTGTTGTAGCCGCCCATGGAGACGGAGAGGTCGGCGGCCGCCAGCCAGGCCGGGAAATTATCGGTGAAGCGCTCGACCGTGGCGCCCGGCGCTGCCAGCCGGGTCAGGCTGGCAAAGAGGTGGTCATCGAGATAGGGGCCGGTGAAGACCTGCATTCTTCGAGCCCGGGCAGGCATGAGGGCGTGGGCCCGGAGCGCCGATTCCAGCAGCCGGTGGCCCACACTGCCGCCGCCGGCGCTGACAACGATCAGCTGGTCTTCAGGGCCGAGTTGCAGCCGGGCTCGGATGGCCTGCCGGTCGCCCGGCTGCGGCTTTTGGCAGATATAGCCGGTATAGACCACGGGAACCGTGACCTCCTGCAGCCGGGAAAAGGTGGCGTCAAGCTTGATGACCTCCGGGTCGCCATGGACCAGCACGGCGTCGAAAAAAGGATTGAGCCGGTCGAGTACCCGTTGTTCGTATTTCTGCTGATTCTGTTTTTCCACCAGGATATCGCGCAGGCTGCAGATGACCCGGCAGGACGGCAGCCGGCCGTCCCGGATGGCGTGCAGCAGGGGGCCCAGTTCAAAATGAAATCCGGACCGGCCGAAGGGGTAAAGTTCAACAAGCAGCAGTTCCGGCCGGACATCCCGGACCAGGTCTGCCAGCAAGGTTTGCCGCTCTTTTTTGATTTCCTCAACTGCCCGTCCCGGCTCAACCGGCAGGAGCCGCGAAAACTCCGCATCCATCATCAGGCCCGGCAGCCGGACCACGCGAACGTGACCGGGGACGGCGACTTCAACCGGGGGGCCGCCGAGGACCAGGGTCACCTGGTGCCCGGCCAGGGCTTCGGCTATGGCCAGGGTCCTGAACAGGTGGCCGATGCCGAGTACGTGCTGGCAGTAGATGATGATGTTCATGGGTCCCCTTGAAATACGCAAAAAACGCTCTGTGGCGGCTTACCACCGATACTAACTGGTCACAGGGTGTGGAACTATGCGTTATTACTTGCATCTAACCTGTAAGGCGCCACAGGTGCCACAGATTTACGTAGTCGCTTCCGTTCGCTATAGTCCCTCTATGCGGGCGGGAGCGACCGCGTGAAGATGGGGTACCTGTGGTGCCTTACCACCGATGGAGAGAGCGGCTGTTCAGTTCTTCAAGGTACAGCGTCCGGCCCAGCTGTTCAAGCAGGTGGAGGCGATAGCCCTTGAGCAGCCGCAGTTCATGGGGCAAAAAACTTCGTCCCGCCAGGTGATAGAGCAGGCATTTGATCACGCCCCCGTGACAGACAACCAGGATGGTCTCACCGGGCCAGGCCAGGTGGGCCGCATGCAGGGCCGCCAGGCTCCGTTCGAGCACCTGCTGCCGGGATTCGCCGCCCGGCGGCCGGAAGAGCCAGCCCGCCGCCTCCTGTTGCCGCAGCGTTTCCGCCTGGCCGGTCTTCAGCTCGGCAAGCGTCATGCCGTTCCACTTTCCCCAGTCCTGCTCCCGGAGCCGTTTGTCCGGGTGAACGGGCAGCTTGAGCGTCTGGTTGAGCAGTTTCGTTGTTTCCCTGGCGCGGCCCAGGTCACTGCAGACAATCCGCTGCCAGGCCAGGTCATGCAGCTCCCGGCCCCAGCTCCCGGCCATCCGGCGGCCGGCGGTGGAAAGCGGGCTGTCCAGCCAGCCCTGGATTCTCTTTTCTTTATTCCACCGGGTCTGGGCATGGCGGATGAGGCCGAAGCGGGTTGTACTGGTCTTGGTCATGTCAGGTTCACCTTTTTTGGCCATGGCCGGCAACAACCCGGTCCAGGATTTTTTCCAGTTGCCGATAGTTCCGTTCCAGGTCGTGCTGCTCGCGGATGTAGCCGGCCGCCCGGCGGCCCATCCGTTGGCGGGTCTCCTTCTCGGCCAGCAGTGTGGCAACGGCCTGGTCAAAGGCGTCCTGGTCGAAAAGGGGGGTGAGGAAACCGGTCTCCCCGTTCATGACGACTTCGGGAATCCCGCCGTTGTCGAAGGCTACTACCGGCAACCGGCAGGATTGCGCCTCCAGGAAGACCATGCCCAGCGATTCATTGATTCCCGGGAAGACAAAGAGATCGCCGCCGCTGTAGAAGCGGGCCATTTGCCGGCGCGGGATCTGACCGACCAGGAGCACGTCTTTTCCTAACCGGTTGCCGGCCAGGTCCGTGAGGCGTTTTCTCTCCCGGCCTTCCCCGGCAATGACCAGGAGAAAATCATGGCCCTGGTCCCGGAGCCTGGCGCAGCTCTCGATCACCCGGACAAGACCCTCGGTCTTGACATCGGGCCGGAACATGGCCGCGGAGAGGATAACCGGGCGGTCATCGGCCTGCCAGGCGGTCCGCATCTCCCGGCGGGCCGCTTCGTCCCTGGCGAACCGGGCTGGATGGATTCCGGGCCTGATGTAGCCGAGCCGTTTTGCCGGTAGCAGCCGCTGCAGGTTGACATGATCATCACGGCGGTTTGTCAGGACCATGTCCGCGGCCAGCAGGGCTTTTCTGTTCAGCTCAAAGCCGGGCCGGGTGCGCCATTGCCGCCGGACCCTGGTGGCGTAACTTCCCTGGAAGATGAGGTAGGGGATGTCGAGCTTTGCCGTGACCGCGGGGCCGAGCAGGTCCGGGGCCTTGTAGTAGCAGTGATAGGTGAGCCACAGGTCAACGGGCCGGCGGGCCAGTCGGCGCCCGAGACGGCGCCGTTCGGCAAAGGCCTGCGCCAGGCGCCACGGCTGCCAGTAGATCCAGCGGCAGCGCAGGGTACTGAGGATGCTCAGCCGATGCCCCCGGGCCTGCAGATAATCGTGCAGGCCGGTGGCGATAACCAGGTCGCCGGACGGACTGGGATGGGCCAGGGGTTTGAATGGGGCGTAAAAACCGATGTGCATGAGCTTAGGCGCAGTTCAGGGCCGGGATGTTCCGGCAGGAGATGGCGGCCAGCTGCCTGATCAGTTGCCGGTTATCAAAATCGGCATGGACCAGCCGGCGGCCCTGGCCGATGACCCGGTCGCGCAGGGCCTTGTCCGAGAGCAGGCGGAGCATGGCTGCTGCCAGGGCCGGGGGATCGCCCGGCGGCACGAGCAGGCCGGTGTCCCGGTCGCGGACTATTTCCGGCAGGGCTGAAACCCTGGTGGCTGCGGCCGGCAGGCCCATGGCCAGGCTCTCGACCAGGACATTGGGAATGCCGTCCCGGTCCCCGTCCGGCGCGACTTCGCAGCCGAGAACAAAGAGATCGGCGCGGGCAAATTCGCCGATAACCCGGTCATGGGCCATGGTGCCTGGCCAGCGGCAGCGGTCGAGCAGTCCCAGGTCTGCCATGAGTCGAAAAATCGTCTCCCGGTCATCGCCGTCGCCGATCAGGGTGTATTCAAAATCGATCCCCTGGTCCCGGAGAACGGCCAGGGCCTGCAGGATGGTCGGGATGCCTTTTTTGGCCGTCAGCCGAGCCACGCTCAGGATTCGATACGGCGGCCGGGGAGTGCGGCGTTCGCCGGCCGCGCCGTTGAAGAGCCCCAGGTCGATGCCGTGATAGACGCAGTGGATGGGCGTTGTGCTGTCCGGGGCCAGGCGCCGCAGGAACTGTTTATTGTATTCGGTGCAGGTGATGACCATGGAGGCCAGGTTGATTTTTTCCCGCAACTGGCCCGGGTCGGAGGTGTAAATATCCTTGGCGTGAGCCGTAAAACTGAAGTCTAGATTGCCGAGCAGCCCGGCAAACAGGGCCACCGAGGTCGGTGAATGGGCGAAATGGGCGTGCAGGTGGACGACCTCGGGTGAGCGGCGCAGATATTGATTGACCAGGTAGGCGGCCTGCAGCAGGTGCTTGACCGTGCCCAAGTTCCGGGTCCGCTCGAAACGGACTGCCGCCTGACGCAGGGCGGCCAGAAAACGGCGGGGTTCACGCACTGCCAGGAAGGCGGCCGGCGGCAAGAGCCGGGGAAAGTCGAGAAACAGTTCGGTGGGCAGGTAATCGACCCTGGCCCTGATCCGTCTGACGCTGTCGTGACAAAAGGGTTCGCGCGGCCGGCGCATGGAAAAGATGCGGATGTTCAGCCCCATCTGCTCGAACAGCAGGATTTCGTTGGAGATAAAGGATTCCGAAATGCGGGGATAGCCCTTGAGAATCATTCCCAGTACCGGCCCGCTCATGTCCGGGCTCCTTTGAAATGGCGCAACCGGTTTTTGATAAAGTCGATTCCGTCCAGCGGAAAACCGGAGATGGCCTGCCGGTAAGGCTGCAGGTCGTCGAGCATGGCAAAGAGCCGGTGATGCAGGCGCTCCGGGTTCAGCGCCGGCCAGGGAATAAACTCGATCAGCCGCTGTTTTTTCAAGGCCTCGGCCCGCAGGAGCTGCTCCAGGCGCGGTGTTTCCCGCGGGATGATGAGCGCCGGTGTCTGCTGGCTCAGGATTTCGCAGACCGTGTTATAGCCGCCCATGGTGATCACCAGGTCGGCCGCGCCAAACATCTCTTCCATGCGCGGATAAAACGGCAGGACCGTGATCCGGTAGGGCCGGGCGCGCTTCTGAAGAAGCCCGCGCTGCTCCCTGGGCATGAAAGGGCCGGTGATCAGGATGCTTTTGAGGCCGGGGACCGGCCGGGATTCGTGCATGGCAAGATAGGTGTCCATCATCTTGAAACCGTCGCCGCCGCCGCCGGCGGTCAGGACGATCATGCGGTCTTGGTCCCGGACGGCGAATTTCTGCCGCGTTTTCAGTCGGCGTTTTGCCGAGGCGACCGGGCGCTGGAGATAGCCGGTAAAGAACATTTTGTCCCGCACGGAGGCCGGGATGTCATACTCCACGGCCGGGTCGTAGATCTCCCGCCGGCCGTAAACCCAGATCTCGGTGTACAGTTCTTCAAGGTAATGATAGATGTTCCGGCGCCGCCAGTCCCGGCGCACGGTGGCGCGGTCATCCATGATATCACGCAGGCCGAGGATTGTCCGGGTCTGCGGGCTGTGGTGCCGGAACCACTGCAGGACGGGCAGGACTTCCCGCTTCAGGCCCAGCGGCTCCTTGTCCACGATAAACAGGTCGGGCCGGAACGTTTCAGCCGTGGCCGAGATGATCGCCTTGCGGATGGTCACGGCATGTTCCGGATCAATCCTGATGGCCAGGGCCTGGTATTCATCGTTGGTCTTCTTGATCATGCCGGGAATGCGGACAAAATCGACATTTTCCGGGAAGCGGAAGCGGCCGGCAACGGGCGAGCCGGTCAGGATCAGGATATTGGTTGAGGCCGAGCGCAGATACCCGGCAATGGCCAGGGTGCGCCGGATGTGTCCCAGACCGTAGGTGTCGTGGGAGTACATCAGAATATTGTATAATCCGTGCTCGCCCATGTGTCTTTAAGGTGTTCCCGCAGGGAAAAGGATTTGCGGTCGAGCAGCTGCCGGGTCTCGTCCGGAGTCAGGTCGCGGCGCTCGCCGATTTTCCGGGCCGGCACCCCCGCCCAGATTTCATACGGCCCCGGATTTCTCGTGAGCACCGCGCCCGCGCCGATAACCGCTCCATCCGGAATCTCCGTTACCTGGTACAGGACCAGCGCATTTTCGTGGATCCAGACATCCCTGCCGATATACTTGTCCTGCCAGAGTACCCCGAACTGCTCCTGCCGGGCGAGCAGGGGCTCCAGGCCGTCATGGATATGATCATGGGTGTAGATGCGGCTCCGGGCGCCGATCATGCACCAGGGACCGAGGTGAATGCTGCCGGTGCAGTCGAGAATGGCAAACGGGCTGATCCGGAGATTGGTCCCGGTACCAGCAGGAGTAAAGGCCTCGGGCGGGATATAGAGCCGGCCATGGTGGATATTGCCGTGCGGCCGCCGCACTACCTTTTTCAGCACTGCCCGCAGTTCATCGCCGGTTTGTGTCGCCGCTTCAAATTCCATTAATTCGTTCCGCTGCTTATTCTTGACGAACTCGTAAAAAATTCCCGGGGATGACAAATAAAACGACTTTTTACGAGACCATCATTCTTGAAAATACAACGATAGCATCTTGTTGAATGGAATTAAAGGGAAGTTTTCGTGCCGGCCCGGCCGCCGGACAGTTGTCGGGGCGCAATAAAAAAAACCCCTGCCGGCAGCCCGGCAGGGGTCAACATCATGTCTGGTCCCGAAAGAGATCAGAACTTCATGGTCAGGTGATGGCTGACCAGGTAAACGTCCTGAGTGTCGAAGTCGGGATTGCCGAGCTTGGCGAAATCGCCAACGGCCCAGTAACCGAAGTGCACTTCATAGGTCAGGTTCTTGTACAGTTTATAGGCGGCACCAAGGTCGAACTCCCAGCCATAGGCATCGTCAACTCCAGCCGGTGCGTCATCGGCCCAGCCGGCGCCGATCCCGCCATGGAGGGTCAACTTGTCCGTGGTCTTGTAGTCGGCCAGGGCAACAAAGGCGTCAACTCCAGCCTGGCGAACAGCCGTGCCTACCAGGTTGGGCCCGCGATCACCATTGAGGATGTCGGTGGCGGAACCGGTCAGGATATAGAGCGGCTGAAAGTCGGCGCCGGTACCATTGACGACGTCATAGGCGTGGTCCGTGTTGTCCTGAGGATTGCCGTCACCGTCGATGTGAGCATAACCCAGAGTGGTACTCAGGTTGCCATAGTTACCGGCCAGGGCGGCGAAGTAGGCCCAGGCGTTGATATCCAGATCGGGCTTGCTGGTGTCGGTGAATTCCTTGTGTCCCCACTTGTAATCGAATTCCCCGACCAGGGTCAGGTTGTCGGTGATGCCCTGCTGCACAAAACCCATGGTATGATAGGTTGTAATCTTCCGGAAGTCTTTTCCGATTGCTGGCTGTTTATACAGCGTGTCTACAGGGTCCTTATCCAGCGTCAGGCCAGCGCCCAGCCAGGCATTGGTCCGGTTCTTGGTATAGCCGGCTGAGACTTCATAGTAGTCGCTGTCGTTATCGTCAAGGTTGCTTTGGTAGGCGTCATTCTCCAGCTGCTTTTCCAGGAAGACGTAGCCCTGCCAGTGCTCGGGCAGGTTGGGACGAAACATGATCCGATCGGCAGCGGTGCCGGAGTTGACAAAGTCACTTCCCCAGGAACCGGCCGGCCGGCGGCCGATTTCCCAGCGGCCGATGGGTGAATCGTACAGCAGCCAGAGTTTTCTGACCTTCATGTTGCCGCCATTTGCCGTCTGCAGGTCTGCCTGGTGGCCCCAGACCGTGTTGCTGTCGATGAGACGGATGTCGCTCTTGATTTGAACCTTGTCGTTGATGATCAGGTTCGGCTTAATGCGGAATTCATGCTCATACCAGTCGTCATTACCGGGAGTGCCGGTCTTGCCCGTAATGGCCCGGTACGTAGCATCGTTCCAGGGTATAACCCCGCCGTCACCGGCCGCGCCGTTACCCTGGTTGAGGTAGTACCCGTCAACTTGGTAACTACCTTTGATTTTCAGCTCCAGTGCCGAGGCGGAAGCGGCGACGCCGACTACCAGGCCCAGAGCCACAGCTGTTGCAAGGATCTTCTTCATCTCTTTTCTCCTTTCCTTCTTGTACTGAAGACGACACCATGCCGTCTCTTGTTCAACCTGTGCAATGTACAAAAAACTTTACCATGTAATTTTTTATACCACCTTTAAGAGGTCTGTCAAGAAAATATGTACTTTTTTTTACGGTGATTATTCTTTTTTTCAAGAGGTTAACATGTTGAATTCACATTGTAAAAATATTTACGGAGGGCTGGAAGTGAATTTTCCGGGCAAATCGGTTGCGCTGGAAAAATTAATTCGGAGTAATATGTTGTTATTATAGCATTTGTTGAGGGAAGGTACGATTGATCACCTTGTTTAAAACTACCGCCGCAATGGGAAGCTTCAGTTTTTTTTGAAAAGACTCGCTTTTTACGGTAGATGAGAGTTGACTTTGCAAAACGGGCGACAGAAATGTCATTGAATGAAATTAGCGAAGAAGTTTAAAGAAAGTGACTGATCAAGATTATCCGCAACGCCGCCGGTTGTTTCTGGTTGTTTCGGTGGGCGTTTTTATGTCCACCATGGACAGCTCCATGGTCAACGTGGCCTTACCGACCCTGATGGAAGACTTTCAGAGTTCTCTGGCCCTGACCGAGGGGGTTGTCCTGGTCTATCTTTTGACGATTACGATCCTGCTTCTGCTCTGGGGCCACCTGTCAGACCGCCGGGGGCGTGGCCGCGTGTACTCATGGGGCATGCTCATTTTTACCGGCGGCTCCCTGTCCTGCGGCCTGGCGCCGGAAATTTATTCCCTTATTTTGTTCAGGTTTATCCAGGCGTTGGGCGCATCGATGATGATGGCGACCGGGCCGGCCCTGATTAAATCGATTTTTCCTGCCGATCGCCTTGGCCGCGGCCTGGGATTGATCGGGGTGGCGACTTCGCTGGGTCTGATGGCCGGCCCGCCTGTCAGCGGCCTGCTCATTCGCTGGGTGAACTGGCGGGCCATTTTCTGGGTTACGGTGCCCATCGGCCTGTTGTTTTTTATCTTGGGCCGGTCTCCGCTTACCGGTTCGTCCCGACCTCCGGCAACTTTCCGGAGCCAGGAGTATCCGAGGCGGCGTGGTTTTGACTGGCCAGGCGCCATGTTATGGGCCGCTGCCGTCACCCTGACCATCCTGGTCGCCACCCATGTGACCACGCCGGGCGCCGGAAGGGGGTTGGCGCTTTCGTCGGTTTTTGGCGCCGGCCTGGTCCTGATTTTCCTGGTCTGGTTTGTCTTCCTGTGGCACGAAAAACGATGTCCGGCCCCGCTCCTGCCCCTGCCGCTTTTCAGACAGCGTTTTTTTTCCATGGCCATGGTCAGCGGCATGCTCTCGTTTGTCGTGCTGTTTTTCGTGCTGATCCTGACCCCTTTTTACCTGGACCGGATTCTCGGTCTGCCCCCGGATCAAATCGGCTATGTCATGATGGCCGTGCCGCTGTGCGTGTTTATCGTCTCCCCCGTTGCCGGCAGGATGCATGACGGCATGGGCGCCAGGATTGTGGCAACCGGCGGTCTTTTGTGCTGCCTGATCAGCATGGTGCTGTTAACCGGAATAACTGCGGAGACCTCGCCGTTTGCGGTTGCCGCCCGCCTGGCCCTGCTGGGCTTCGGGGAGGCCATGTTTCTGTCGCCGAACAGCGCCGCCGCCCTGGCTGGAGTGCCTGACGACCGGGTCGGCGTCACCGCCAGCCTGCTGGCCACGGCCCGCAACCTTGGCATGCTTCTCGGCACCGCCCTGGCCGGCCTTATTTTCGCCCTGTATTTTTCCCATGCGACCGGCGGCCTCGACATGAAGGATTTCACCCCGGCGTCAACGGCCGCATTCATGTTCGCCCTGCATCGATCGTTTCAGTACGGGGCGGTTTTCGCCCTGGCAGGGCTGCTGGCCTCATGGCTGCGACCGGGTAAACCATCAGGGGCACCCCATCTTCCCGCGGTCGCGCCTGACCACATAGAGGGACTATAGCGGACAGACACGACTGCGTAAATCTGGGGCACCCCTGATGGTTTAAGTTAATAACTCCTTGGAATCCGCGACGTTAATCCTGTTTTTCGCCGGTCGGCAACGGGAAGATGATCCTGGCCTCGGTCCCGCCCTGTTTACTCTTGCCAATTTTCAGGGTGCCGTCGTGGTCCTGGACGATACGATGGGCCATGGCGAGCCCCAGGCCGCCGCCAAAGGTCTTGGTTAGAAAGAGGGGGTCTGTTGATGGGTTGAAGCCGACGCCGGTATCATGGATGGAAATGGAAACCTTGGTGTCATCGGACTCTGCCGCGATGGTCAAGGTGCCGCCGTCCGGCATGGCCTCGATGGCGTTGCGGATCAGGTACACAAACATCTGGCGGATCTGGCGTTGGTCAATTTTCAGCATCGGCCCGGGCTCCGGCAGAACAATATGGTCTTCGATATGCTGTTTTTTCATGTCGCCGTAAAAGAGCAGCAATGATTTACGGATCAGCGGATAGAGAGGGGCCATCTCCCGGGCCGGGGTCTCCTGCTCGACAAAACTGAAAAGATCCTCCAGGGTAGTCTCGATCTTGGCCGTCTCCGTGATCATGGCATTGAGAAACGTGAGCCACTCCGGATCATCGGTCTTGCGGGCGAGCAATCGTGCCGTGCCGCCGATGGTCGTAATCGGATTGCGGATCTTGTGCACCAGCTGGGCAGCCATGTGGCCCAGGGTGGCATAACGCTCCGCTTCCACCAGCAGGTCTTTGCTTTGCTCCAGCTCGTGGGCCATGGCTTCCAGTTCCTTGATCTTGCTCTCCATGTTCATGTACAGATGACAGTGCTCGATGGCCAGGCTGGCCTGGCTGGCAAAACTTTCCAGGGCCTGGATCAGATCCTCGGTGATGGGCTGGCGGGTCACAAAATGATCGGCAATAAGAACACCCAGCGATTTACCCGGCGAGTAGAGCGGGACGACCACAAAGGTATCCTCCTGCAACAGTGAGATCAGGTCCGGCGGCACCGGATATTCGCAGCGGCCGTTGACAACATTCATAGACTGTCGGCTCCGGGCGGCGCGGATCAGGATATGCTCGCTGTCGCCGGCATCTACCTTGAGAGAGCGGATAATGGTATTGACCTCGGAATCGCCCTCCATGCAGCTATCCTTGATATTGGCAATGATGTCGCAGAAATGCAGGTCCTTTTCCCGCATTTCCTGCCAGATGTGTCCGGCCTCTTCGCGGCACCCCGGACCGATTGCCAGCCGGCCTTCAAGGGTCTGGCCCGCCTCGTCGAACAGGGCCAGGAAGGCCCGGTTGAACTGCAGTCCCTCTTTTGCCGTGATGCCGACCAGGATTGCCTGCAGGATCTCGTCAAGCTCCACCATGCTCAGGTAGGCGGAATTCATCTTCAGGGACAGATCGTGCAGCAGCTGGATGCGGAATTTTGCCTGTTCGATCTGACGTTGATAGCGGCGGTTGTTGATGGTCAGGCGTCTTTTTTCCAGGACCTTGCGCACCGTTTCATAAAACTCGGTGAACTGGACCGGCTTGGTCAGGTAATCATCCGCTCCCAGGCGCATACATTCCAGGGCCGTATGCAGGTCGGCCGAGGCGGTAAGCATGATGACCGAGGTGTCCGGGTAATCGCGAACAATTCCGGGGAGCAGCGCCATGCCGTCACCATCGGGCAGGGCGATATCGAGAACCGCAAGGGCGATATTGTTTTCTCGCAGGGCCAGGCGGAGTCCGGCGGCGGAACCGGCAGTCAGAGTCGGCAGATCGTGGTCCTCAAGAAATTCCTTCAGCAGCAGAACAATGTCCGGATAATCATCTACCAGGAGAATACTTTCCTGCCCTTCAAGGAGTTGGCTGGCGGGCACTGAGGATAACGGAGGCATATCAGTGGATAAAGAAGGCATATCAATATTCGATTGTCGACCCCGGTTGACTCGTTTATAAAACCTGGATCCGTGAGTGTTCGAGAACGGTGCAGATGCAAGGCGGCAACGATGTTGATTATCCTGGTGTGATGTCAACGCGTTGCCAACGCGGCAGATGCGCCGTTCCCGGGCGCCCCGGAGGGCGGCGCGGTTAAGACCGGCAAATGCATTTATTAAGAAATAATGCAATAAATGCCACATATTGCATAAAGTGCTATCTCAAGCCGTCACGGATTCAGGTTGAACTATTACCTGGGAAGCAAAGATGTGTCAAGAAGATGGATGCATTCCCGGATTGCCTGCCCGGCGGGGCCGTGTTATGGATGGAGTTTTACAGAGAGAAGAGGATGAGACAATGATTGAGAAGGAGACTAGGAAAAAATGGCGGCGGCAGGGTCGATAAAAAAAATTTTCGGCCCCGATGGCGTCCTGGCCGGCCACCTTACCGGCTATGAACCCCGGCCCGGCCAGCAACAAATGGCGGCGGCTGTGGCAGCGGCCCTGGAAGGTCCGGAGGAGACAAGCTTTACCGAACCGGACCAGGCCGCCTGCCTCGTGGTCGAGGCGGAAACCGGCTTGGGCAAAACCCTGGCCTATCTCGTCCCGGCGGTCCTGAGCGGCCGTAAAGTTGTGGTCTCCACCAATACCCGCAACCTGCAGGACCAGATCCTGCAGCATGAAATACCCTTTATCCGGAAATATATCGAGCCGAAGTTGCGGGCGCTCTGTGTCAAGGGGCGGCAGAACTATCTCTGCCTGTACCGCTGGCATCAGTACCGGGCCGCCGGGCAGCCGGCCCTTGTTGCCGACCAGGCCGCGGGCCGGATAGGCGGCTGGCTGAAAAAAACAACCTTTGCCGACCGCGCCGAGCTGACATGGCTGCACGGCGCGTCGCCGCTGTGGCGGAAAATCTGCTGTCTGCCCCATTTCTGCCTGGGCGGCGATTGTCCTGACGGCGCGGCCTGTTTTCTCAACCGCCTGCGCCGCGAGGCGGCCGCCAGCCGCCTCCTGGTGGTCAATCATCACCTGCTTTTCTCAGACCTCGCCGTTCGTCGCAGCGGCCATGGCGAGGTGCTGCCCCGCTACGAAGCGGTTATTTTTGATGAGGCCCATCATGTCGAAAACGTGGCCACCACCTTTTTCGGTTTTTCATTCAGCCGCTACCAGGTGCTTGACCTCGTCGCCGATGTGGAGCGCAGTGCCCGGTCGGGGCTGACAGGAGAAAAACAGCAAGAGGTGCAGGGGGCGGCCGGCTCGCTGACCGGCCTGCTGGCCCAGTTTTTCTCCCAGTTCCCCGCCGCCCTCGGCCGTTTTCCCCTGGCCGGTCTGCGGGATACCCAGCCGGAGTTCGAGCGCCGGCGCGATACGCTGCTCGAGGCTTTTCATCGCCTGGCCGGGTCAATGGACGGCCTGGACAACCGGGAAGAGCCTTGGGGCCAGTACATCCTGCGCTGTGAAGAGTTGGCCTCCCGCCTTGACACCATCACGGCCGAGACCTTTACGGACATCCCGGCCGAGGACGTTCGCTTTGTTCACTGGTATGAACGCCGGGAAAAGAACCTGGTGCTTTCGGCCACGCCCATTGATGTGGCCGATGACCTGCAGGAAACGCTCTTTGCCTCGATGGCCGCCGTTATCCTGACCTCGGCCACCCTGTCCGCGGCCGGCGATTTCACCTATTTTCGCCGGCGCCTGGGCCTGCCGGAAGAGACATCGACCCTGGCTTTTCCGTCGCCCTTTGATTATGCCAACCGTACCCTGCTTCATGTGCCGGACAAACTGTTCCCGGAGCCGGCTGCGCCGGGCTACGGCGCGGCCCTGCACCAGCGGCTAGAGGAACTGATCCGGCTGGCCGGCGGCCGGGCCCTGGTGCTGTTCACCTCCATCCAGGCCATGGAGAACGCCTGCCGGGCCCTGGAAGAGCGCCTGGAATTTCCCTTGCTGCTCCAGGGAACCGGGCCCCGCCATGAACTGTTGTCCCGTTTTGCCAGGGAAAACGAGTCGGTACTCTTTGCCGTGTCCAGCTTCTGGGAGGGGGTCGATATCCCCGGCGAATCGCTGAGCCTGGTGATCATCGATAAATTACCGTTTGAAGTCCCGAGCGACCCTGTTATTATGGCACGGATCAACCGCATTCGCGCGGCCGGGGGCAATCCGTTTTTTGACTTCCAGGTGCCCCGCGCCGTGCTCGGGCTGCGCCAGGGTGCCGGGCGGCTCATGCGCCGTACCAGTGACCGCGGGGTAATCGCGGTGCTCGATGTCCGGCTCTTCACCAAGGGCTACGGCCGCCGTTTTCTAAAAAGCCTGCCGCCGAGTCCTGTCTGCCGGGACCTGGACCGGGTCAAAACTTTTTTTGCCGAGGAACATGACCACAATCAAACCGGCTGAGCCGTCAGCACTCCGCACCTTTGTCCGCCGGCAGGCGGCAGTCATTGAAACCGCCATGCGCCGGGACCTGGCCGGGGCGCTGACCGATAACGACCCGTTGCTGGCCGAGGTGTTGAACTACGCGCTTTTCGGCGGCGGCAAACGTATCCGCCCCCTGCTGGCCGTTCTGTCCTCCCGGGTTTGCGGCGCGAACGGGGAGGAGATCTACCGGCTGGCCGCCGCCTTTGAGTACCTGCATGTGGCCACCCTGGTGCACGATGATGTGATCGACCACGCCCGGGACCGGCGCGGCCGCGAATCCGTGGCGCGCAGGTACGGCATGGCCGCCGCCATTCTCGCCGGCGACTGGCTGCATGCCCGTTCCATGTACCTGATCGGCCGCTTTGCCGGGTCCCGGGGCCTGGACGTATTCTGCAGCTCCACGACCGGCATGGTGGACGGTGAGTTTCTGCAGCTGCGGCACGTGGCGGACGCCGGGATGACGGAACAACAATATTTTGCGGTCATCCATCGCAAAACCGGTCTGCTCATCGCCGCCACCTGTGAGATCGGGGCGCTCCATGCCGGTGCCGGGCCGGAGCAGCAGGCGGCGCTGGCGACCTACGGCCGCAAACTGGGGGCGGCCTTCCAGGTGATCGACGACCTGCTCGATTATCTCGGCGACGCAGCCAGTACCGGGAAAAAGACCGGCAATGATTTTATCGAGGGCAAGGTTACCCTGCCCCTGATCCATACCCTGGCCGCTGCTGAACCGGCGGCAAAAAAACGCCTGCACGATCTCCTCCGGGGAGAGCGTACCGCTCCCGGTGCCTTGGCCGTGGTCCACCGTATGATCGAGGATTGCCATGGCTTCGAGTCTGCCCGGCAGACCGCGGAAAGACTCGTTGCCGAGGCGATTGACGCGCTCGTGCCGTTTACTGAAACTGCGGAGGCGGAGAGCTTTTCCATGCTCGGCGGCCTGGCGCTCTACGTCCTGGCCCGGGACCGCTGATGTCCGGGCGACGGCTCCCGTGGCTGCGGCTCTGTCTGGTCCTGCTCCTGGCCGGAGTCGCCGTTTTCTCGATCCGTCAGCAAGAAGAGCAGCGGCCCCCGGGACAGAAACAGGACAAAACTGTCATCGAGACCGGCCCCACCATGGTGGGGCCGGAGACTACGGCCCCTGTTTTTGAAGAACCAGCCCCGCCCGCACCGGAGCAGCCCGGGCAGTCCGGGGCCGAAGGCGGCGAAAAGAGCGGCGCCGGGGAGCAGGAACTGCCGCGCGTCGCCATTATCATCGATGATATGGGCTATCACCGGCGGCTGGGCGCGGAACTGCTGGCCCTGGACATGAACCTGACCTTTTCCTTCCTGCCCCACGCGCCCGCAACTGCCGAGCAGGCTGAACAGGCCTGGCAGACGGACCATGACATCCTGGTGCACATGCCCATGGAGGCGCGCGACCCGGCCTTTAATCCCGGACCCGGCGCCCTGTACCTCAAGGATTCGCCGGCAAAGATCAGGTCCCTTGCGGCGGAAAACCTGGCCCTGGTCCCTCATGCCATCGGCATGAACAACCATATGGGGTCCCGTTACACCGAGAATCGTCCGGCCATGCACGAGGTGTTGGCGCTGTTGCGGCAGAAGGGATTTTTTTATGTCGATTCCATGACCACGCCCCGAAGCGTCGGCATGGACGAGGCCCGTAAAATGGGCATCAAAACAGGCCGCCGCCGGGTTTTTCTCGACAACGTCAAGACCCGGAAAGATATCTGTCACCAGTTGGGACTCCTCGTCGCTGCGGCGAAAAAATACGGGCAGGCCATCGGGATCGGTCATCCCGACGAGGCAATGCTGCAGGCCCTTACCCGGTGCCGCGACCACCTGCTGCGGCAGGTCAGGATTGTCGGGGTGCATGAACTGGTGAGATGAAACCTGAATCACGGGAGCAAACCGATGCGCGTCGGAATCATCGGGACGGGACGGCATGGCAGCCGGTATGCCAACCATATTGTCCATGATATTGCAGGACTGGAGCTGACCGCTGTCAGCCGCCGTTTACCGAGCGGCGCGGAGCAGGCCGCGCGCTGGCACTGTACCTGGTACCGGCAGTGGCCGAAACTGGTTGCCGACAGGCAGGTCGAAGCGGTTATCGCCGTGGTCCCGCCGGCGCTGAACCTGGCAATAGCACAACAGTGCGCCCGGCTGGGCAAACCGCTGCTCATCGAGAAACCCCTGGCCGTCAGCGGCGCGGTTGCCGCGGAAATTGTCGCGCTCTATTCCCGGCACCACCTGCCCCTGACCGTGGGGCAGACCCTGCGCTATAACGGCGTCATCCGGGGCCTGCGCGAACAACTGCCGTCCCTGGGGCCGCTGTACAGCTTTGCCGCCAGCCAGCGGCTCGAGCCCTCCACCATTGCCTGGCATGAAGACCCGGAACAGGCCGGGGCCGGGGTCAGTTTCCATACGGCGGTTCATATGTTCGATGCCCTGCGTTTTATGACCGGCCTGGAGGTCAGGCGGGTAACGGCCCTGTGCCGGCAGCGGTCCGGCGCCGCTCTCGAAGATCTCCTGGCCGTCTTGGTGGAAATGGACGGCGGGGTCGTCGGCACGCTTGACTGTTCCAAGGTGGGTCGGGCCCGCTCGGGCCGCTTTGAGTTTGTCGGCCGTGAAGGTCAGCTCCAGGGCGACCAGATATTCAACACCCTGGAGCGGATTCGTGCGACAGCGGTGACCAGGCTTGATCCCGGGGAGCCGGTGCGGACCCTGGTGCCGTTTTTACAGGACTGGCGGGATTTTCTGGCCGGCAGGGCCGGGAACCCGGTTCCCGGCGCAGACGGGCTGGCCGCGGTCCGGATATGCGAGGCCTGCCTGGAATCCTCGCGGAGCGGGCAGTGGACGGCAGTCGGCTGATTTGCGGGCAGCGGTCCGGCCGAAGCCTTGAGCTGTCCCCTGGATCCGTGAGCGTTCGAGAATGGTGCCGATGCAGATAGCGAGTCTGCGAGACCTTCGAGGCGGCAACGATGTTGATTATCCTGGTGTGATATCAACTTTGTTGCCAACGCAGCAGCTGCGCCGTTATCGGACGCCCCGCAGGGCGGCGCGGTGAAGACCATAAACACATTTATTTGAAAATAATGCAATAAATTCCAGATATTGCATGGGGCACCCCTCAAGCCGTCACGGATTCAGGTGTCCGTCAATCAACCAGTTCGAGAACGGCCTTGACGAGGTTGTCCGCCCCTTCACCGATCTGATCAACCCGGGAATTAAGCATGTAGCACGGGGTGGTCACGATTTTATTTTGCCGGTCCACGGCAATTTCGCCCTGAAAGGTCGGGGTATGGCTGGCTCCCATCCGGGCAAGGTCCTCCGCTGTTTTCCGGTCCTGGCCGATGGTAACCTCTATCGACCCGAGGACCCTGGCCACGATAACCGGGGCAATGCACAGGGCGCCGATGGGCTTGCCGCGTTCATGCATCTCCCGGATGACCCGGGCCACTTCCTCGTTCACTGAACAGTCGGGGCCGTCAAAGGCATAGCTGCACAGGTTTTTTGCCGCGCCTAAGCCGCCGGGCAGAATAAGGGCGTCGATCCGGGCGGGATCACATAACTTGAGGGCCTTGATGTTACCCCGGGCGATCCGGGCCGATTCAATCAGGACGTTGCGCTGTTCGTCCATCTCCTGGCCGGTGATATGGTTGAGAACGTGATGCTGGGGCACATCCGGGGCAAAGCACTGAAAATCCGCGCCGTTTTTGTGAATGGCCCAGAGCGTTAAGGTCGCCTCATGGATTTCCGAGCCGTCCCGGTTGCCGCATCCTGACAGAATAACACCTATTTTTTTTGTTGCCATGATCTCCCCCTCCCGGCTGCACCGGGTCGAAGTAAACGAACGTAAGTGTTGAGCTTAATGAAAACGTACGTTACGTACCCCGTGATGAGATACAAACGAACACCTGAATCCGTAACGGCTCAAACGCTCACGGATTCAGGTCCTCGGCCTTGATCTTTATCGCCGGCCGGGGGCCGGTCAAAAAATCAGGGCGAAAATTTCCGGGAGATGGCGGTACTGCTGTGCGTAATCAAGGCCGTAGCCGACCAGGAATCCCTGTTCGAGAACAAAACCCGTGTAATCGATTCCGACCTCTGTTTCCCGTCTCTCCCGCTTGTCGATCAGGGCGCAGGCCCGGACGGAAGCGGCCTGTTTACCGGCAAAGTTCCCGGCCAGCCAGGCCAGGGTCCGGCCGCTGTCGACAATATCTTCAACCAGCAGGATGTCCTTGCCGGCCACGTCGATCTCCACGTCCTTGACCAGACGGATCGTCCCGGACGAGGAGGCGCTGTCGCCATAGCTGGCGACCTTGATAAAATCTATCTCATGGGCCGTGGTCACCGCGCGGACCAGGTCGGCCAGAAAGATAAACGCTCCGTTCAGGACGCCGATCATTACCAGGTTTTTGCCGCGGTAATCAGCTGTGATCAGCTGGCCCAGCTCGATGAC
>UOEY01000099.1_pt1 | contig 24924 bp, 14 predicted proteins | sample 1989501 | NCBI WGS metagenome assembly UOEY01 (sample SAMEA4712198, study PRJEB27164) | hydrothermal vent metagenome | biome: marine basaltic hydrothermal vent biome; feature: marine hydrothermal vent; material: mineral | place: Pacific Ocean | collected 2011-06-14/2011-07-23 | depth 1691 m | reverse complement strand
CTCCTATATCTCAACAGAACCGAAGTGGGCCCAAGGATTCTGGTGGGACAATCGCCGCAGCCGGGTCTTTGTGTTGACGGAACTCCCTAAAATTCCATACTATTGGGTAGCTCATGGTATCTTCGGGATAAAGCATAACCCGGCATGGGTGGTTTGGATTAAACGGTGGTACGGGAGGGAGTTACATGAAATGTTTTATGGGTACAGAGGTCATGAACACTCTAAATGTAATATTTCAAAACCTGACCCCACCATTCACCATTCTTATCACGCCGGCTGAACGGCAGTGGCCGGAACCTCGACCAGAGTTTCACGCTTGAGCAACTCCAGCAGGACCAGTACCCGGTCCTTATCCACGATCTGCTTCAGGGTGCCGATAATCCCTGCCCTGCTTCCCCTGGCCACCTGGACAATATCGCCGACGTTGAGGTGACATAGTTCGATGGTCGCCGGCAGTACCCCTGACTGGTCTTCATGGTTTCGGAGTTCCTCGATCACCTCGTCCGGCACCGGCGGGTAGAGGTCACCAAAACGCACTGGTGCCAGGGCGCCGATGGTGGCGGCGATAGTGGGCCAGTTCCGCTCCTCCGGGGCCAGATGCAGGAAGAGATAACCCGGGAAAAAAGGGCGCAGCACTTCTTTTCTCTGCCGGGCGTGACTGCGCACCCGGAGAATCCGGGGGAGATAGACCTCAAACCCCTGCCGCAGATACTGGAAATGTGCCTTTTCTTCCTGGTGCGGCTTGGTGCGGATGGCGAACCAGTTTTTTTCCGGAGAAGAATAATTTGTCATAAGGTTGCCGGGCGCGGGGGTTATTACACTCACAATACTATTTCCTTACATACGTGACGGATTCAGAAAAATGTTCAGGCAGCCTTTGTAACCGGGCGCCTTCCTTTGATCGACGCTGCTTTGTAATCCGGGGTGTATTCGGGAATCATTTGCTGCAGTGCATCCTTGATGCCCTGACCGTCATGGGCCTTGGTTTTTTGCTGGAGCCGTTCAAGGCCCTGGTAGATCTTGACACAGGTCTTACCATTACCCCGCAGGACCATGATCTTCTCGTGGTTGGTTTCGACAATGCCTTCACCTTCGGTAATCAGTTCTTCGTAGAGTTTTTCCCCTTCCCGCAGGCCGATGAATTTGATCTTTATTTCCGTGTCCGGTTCACGGCCGGCAAGCTTGATCAGGTCCCTGGCCAATTGAGCGATTTTAATCGGTTTGCCCATTTTCAGGATAAAGATTTCTCCGCCCTGCCCCATGGCCCCTGCCTGGAGGATGAGCTGGGCCGCCTCTTCAATGGACATGAAATATCGAGTGATGTCCGGGTGGGTAACCGTGACCGGGCCGCCCATTTCTATCTGCCGTTTGAAAAGCGGTATGACCGAACCGGAGGAGCCGAGCACGTTACCAAAGCGGACCGCCATGAAAATCGTGTCGTGGGCCGGGGACTTTTTTCCGTGGAACCGGAGATGGCCGGCAGCCTGGTCTAATCCTAATCGTGCGCGGGCCGGGGAGAAGCTGCCGTCCCAGTTGTCCTTGCCATAGGCCAGCATCAGCAGCTCTGTCAACCGTTTCGAAGCGCCCATCACATTGGTTGGCCGGACGGCCTTGTCGGTTGAGACCAGCACAAACCGTTGTACGCCGTGGACAATGGAGGTCTCTATCAGGAGCTGGGCGGCAAAGACATTGTTATTTATAGCCTGCCAGGGATTGTTCTCGACCAGGGGCACATGTTTGTATGCTGCGGCATGGAACACCACGGATGGTCTGTACCGTTGAAAAACCAGTTCCAGCAACCCCTGATCCTGGACCTTGCCGAGTACCGGGACAACGCTGCGGTAGTTATGTTCGTGCTGCAGTTCCATCTGGATAGAGTATAAATTTTCTTCGCCCGCATCAAAGAGAATCATCAGCTTTGGCGAAAAACGCAGAATCTGGCGGCACAGTTCAGAGCCGATAGAGCCGCCCGCACCGGTGACAAGTACGACCTGATCGCCGAGATAGCTGCCGATTTTATCCTGCTCCAGCCTGACTTCCTCCCTGCCCAGGAGGTCGGCATAGGAGATGTCGCGCATGGATTTCATGGAGACCTTGCCGTTAATGATCTCGCCGATGCCGGGCAGCACCTTGAAGGGAACCCCGGTCTCCTGGCAGAAATTGACAATGCGCTGCATGTCGGACCCGGTTATTGAGGAGATCGCAATCAGGATTTCCTCCGCCCGGGTGCGGCGGACATGCTCTTCCAGGTCGCAGACCAGGCCGACCACGGGGATGCCGTGGATCTTCAAACCGGTTTTACCTGGATCATCATCAACAAGCCCCACTGCGATGTAAGGCAGGTCCCGGTTGTCCTGAACCTCCCGCAACACTTTTTCCGCCGAGGAGCCGGCGCCGACCAGGAGCAGGTTTTTCTTGCGGGGCGGGAGCTTGCCGGAGCCCAGTTTTCGGGAGCTGTGGACGCTGTTATAAAAATAACGGATAGCGACCCGGTGACCAGTAATCAGTATAAAAGTGAGCAGGGTATCAAGGATAAAAATAGAGCGTGAATATCCCTGGAAACGATTTACATACAGCAGGATCAGAATGACGATGGCAGCCGCGCTGATCGTGCCTTTGAGAATATTGACAACGTCGCTGTAACTTGTATAGCGCCACATCCCGCGGTACAGGCCCACCGCATAAAACACCGGGATTTTTACAGCGATCATCAAGAGCATCAGGGATGAGAAGGGGGCGAGCCCATGCCCCTGGAGGGTATCGGCAAAGCGGATGACATAGGCCAGGTAATGCGCCAATATCAACAAGAGGATATCCGTAGATATGACCAGCCAGAACCTGGGATTGCGGGCCAGGCTTCTGAACAGGATCACCTGATCTGCTAGTTTATGGCGAAGGAGAGTCAGCACGGCTTAATTTACAGGGGCAGGTGATGGAAAGAATCAGTTACCGGATGGATGGATTGAATTCCGGGATGAGGTCAAATTCTCTATGAGCTTGAGGCCGGGCACCAGAGAAAATCAAGTATGACAAACATGTAATCATAATATCTTGTAACCCCGATAATTTATTTAAGATAATTAAATTTTACTATATTGGTACAGGGTGGAGGATGTCAATTACTTTGTTCGACTTTTTCCGGTTATTTTTTTCTATCTTCTATTTTGCAAATTGATAGCAATTTTATTCTCCCTGCATGAAAATTTTGTCAGGATTTTGTCAGGATTCAACCCTCACCCTAACCCTCTCCCAGGCTTGGGAGAGGGGATAAAAAGATGATCATCATCCATGCTTGAGCGAGGGGATAAAGAGAGGACCATCATCTATGCTTGAGTGAGGGGATAAAGAGAGGATCATCATCTATGCTTGAGTGAGAGGATAAAGAGAGGACCATCATCCATGCTTGAGTGAGAGGATAAAGAGATGACCATCATCCATGCTTGAGTGAGGGGATAAAGAGAGGACCATCATCCATGCTTGAGCGAGGGGATGGGGAGAGGATCATCATCTATGCTTGAGCGAGGGGATAAAGAGAGGACCATCCATCTATGCTTGAGCGAGGGGATAAAGAGAGGACCATCCATCTATGCTTGAGCGAGGGGATAAAGAGAGGACCATCATCCATGCTTGAGTGAGGAATTAAAGCTGGCCACCTACCAGGCTTCGGGGAGGGGATAAAAACCGGCTGTCTACCAGGATGCGGCGGGGGATAAAATCTCACCCTCTCCCAAGAATGGGAGAGGGCCGGGGTGAGGGTTGAAAATTCATGCTCAGAGGCTTTTTCTTTTCCAGGGGATGAGCATGGGGACGCTCCGGCAGTAGGCAATGTAGGGGGTGCCCAGCTCTCGTTTCAATCGTTGTTCTTCCAGGAAGGTGCCGATCACAAGATAGGCGGAGAGAATCACCTTGCCGAGCAGGAAAACATCGCTGTTGGGGCCGGCCCCCCAGAGAAAGGCGATGCCGCCACCATACCAGGGATGGCGGACATAGGCGAGAATGCCGTCACAGCGAAACGGCAGCGGTGCCGGCGCTTCGGCCCGGCGGTACTGCCGCCATTGAGAGATGCCTAAAAAATAGCCCATATCGTAAACCCGGGAACCGAGATAGAAAAGAACCGCGGCGTAAATAAGCAGACCGGCCTGCAGCAGCCGCCAGGGACCGTGCCAGACGAAAATGACGTGCTGTGGCAGGGAGTACTGGTAGTAGAGAACCGGCACCAGGGTGACGACGCTGAACAGGACGTAGCCCAAGCGGTATAAGCCGAAATATCGACCAAGCATGGTCCGGGCCGTTCTGTGCACGTGACTGCTGATGAGCAGACTGTGCAGGACGCACCAGGCAATCCATAAAGAGCATAAAAAAATAAGGGTCAGCATATCTTCGCGACAGCCGGGGCCGGAAAAGGCGGGCCGGTCAAAAAAAATAGTCCGGACACGGGCTAACCGGGTAATCAGGAGCCGGGCGGGGAGAATTCAATACATTTTTCCGGACAGTACGCCGCCGCCTCGTCCACCGCCTCGGTGATTTGCGGATCAACGGTAACCAGTTCGGCCTTGCCCGTCATCTCGCCGAGGCGAAAGACCTCGGGACAGAGTTCCACGCAGGTCCCGCAGCCGCTGCACAGGTAGGTGTCTATAATAATTTCTCTCATTAACTGAAGGTAGCACGAAACAGTGCGCCTGTCGAAAAAAAGAAAAAGGCGGCGAAAACTAGCTACACCCCGTTAAAGGCGCAACAGCCCAGGGCATTCTTTTTGAAAGAGAGATCGGGTTTGATGGGATAGTTGCCGGTGAAACAGGCCAGGCAGAAGGAGTCCCTGGCCAGGCCGGTCGCCTCGACCAACCCTTCCAGGCTCAGGTAGGTCAGCGAGTCGAGTCCCAGGTGTTCACGGATTCCGTCGATGGAATGTTTGCCGGCTATCAGCTCGTTATTCGACGGGAAATCGATGCCGTAGTAGCATGGATGGCAGGTGGGCGGACAGCTGACGAGCATGTGCACCTCTTTGGCCCCGGCATTGCGCAACGACCGGACCCGGCTGCGGCCGGTGGTGCCGCGGATAATGGAATCCTCGACAATAATGACCCGCTTGCCCTTTAAGAGCGAGCGCACCGGATTGAGCTTCACCCGGACGGAAAAATCACGCATGGACTGAGTGGGCTGGATAAAGGTGCGGCCCACGTAATGATTACGGATCATGCCCATCTCCAGCGGGATGCCTGACTCCTGGGAAACGCCGATCGCCGCATAGTTGCCGGAGTCGGGAAAGGGCATGACGAAGTCGCCGTCTATTTTTGCCTCCCTGGCCAGGATCTGCCCCATGCGCTTGCGCGCCGCATAGACGTTGATCCCGAAGATGTCGCTGTCGGGCCGGGCGAAATAGACCTGCTCGAAGATGCAGAAACTTTTGCGTTGCTGCGGCCAGGGAAAAATGGACTCAATCCCGTCCTTGTTGATGATCAGCACCTCGCCCGGTTCCACCTCACGGATATATTCGGCCTCCACCAGATCCAGGGCACAGGTCTCAGAGGCCACGATAAGGGCGCCGTTGTCCATCCGGCCGAGACAGAGGGGCCGGAAGCCGTTGGGGTCGCGCACCGCGATCAGGGTGTCGGCCGTCATCAGCAGGAGAGAATAGGCGCCGCGAATGCAGGCAAAGGTTTCCTTGACCGCTTTGGCCAGGCCCAGGTGCAGGGTCCGGGCCATCAGGTGGACCACGATCTCGCTGTCCATGGTGGTCTGAAAAATCGCCCCTTTGTCTTCAAGATGCCGGCGCAGGTCAACGGAGTTGACCAGGTTGCCGTTATGGGCGACGGCCAGCGGGGTCCCCTGGTGGGTAACCAGGAAAGGCTGGGTATTGATGATGTTGGAGTCGCCGGTGGTGGAGTAGCGGACGTGACCCATTGCCAGGTGGCCTTTAAGCCGTTGCAGGGTCTGCTCGCTGAAGACCTCGGAGACCAGCCCCATGTTCTTGTGGATGTGGACCCGGCTGCCGTCGGCGACCACGATACCGGCGCTCTCCTGGCCCCGGTGCTGCAGGGCGTAAAGGCCGAAGTAGGTCAGTTTGGCGGCGTCCTCATGGCCGAAAATGCCAAAGATGCCGCACTCGTGTTGCGGTTTGCCCGATCGGCGGACGGCGTTTTCCATTGCCGGTTGCCGCCGTGAAATCGGTTGTCCATGTCCCTGAAGCGGAAGCTGCTGGGCGCTCATGTAACGCGGGCCTCTAAAAAATGTGAAGGCACAAAGAACCGTTTCTTTGTGCCTGTTGTTTCTGTACCGTTTTAATTTTTAACTGTAGTTCTGTTAGAAACAGATTACGACATTTTTTTCAACAAAATACGCCGGATTTCGCAGAATAGTTGCAACGGGAAGCAATTTTTTCCGCCCAGGGCGCGATTACATGGTCATGAGAGCAACGAGCAGCTTGGTCAGGCCGGCCAGGTCCCGGAGGCTGACCTGTTCGTCAGTGGAGTGGACATTGGTCATGCCGGTGGCGATTATGGCCGTCGGCCGGCCGTAGCCGTTAAAAATGTTGGCATCGCTGCCGCCGCCGGCGCTTTCGTATTTCAGGTCCAGGCCGGCCAGACGGGCGGCCGCGGCGACCAGCCTGACCACCGGGTCATCCGGCTGGAGTTTCATGACCGGAAAATCGAGCCGGGACTCAAAGATCAGCTCGGGCGTGCCCCGGGCCTCGCCGCCGGGGTCCTGCCAGTTGTCGACCACCTGCCGGAAGACCTCCCGGACCCGGCCGGTCAGTTCGTCCAGCTCCCGGCTGGAGTGACTGCGGATTTCCCCGTCGATAACGACCTCGGCCGGGACGATATTACTGGCTTCGCCGCCCCGGATGGTGCCGAAATTGATCGAGCTGTCCCGGTTGATTCGCCCGCATGGCGCGGCGGCGATGGCCAGGGCGGCCAGCTTGATGGCGCTGATGCCCCGCTCGGGATGCAGGCCTGCGTGGGCGGCAACGCCGCGGAGGATGATGTGCAGCCGGTTCGCGGCCGGCGCCCCGAGGATAACGCGGCCAAAGCCGCTGCTGTCCAGGGCGTAACCGCTGCCGGCCTTGATCATTGCCGGATCGAGGGCCTTGGCGCCCAGCAGGCCTATCTCTTCGCAGGTGGTGAAAATAAATTCCAGCGGCCCGTGGTCAAGCCGGTGGGCGCGGACAAGGCGCATGGCCTCGATAAGCGCGGCGATGCCGGATTTGTCGTCGCTGCCGAGAATGGTGTCGCCGGCGCTGAAAAAGGTATCGCCCTCGCGGCGCACCCGAACCCCGGTAGCCGGTTCCACGGTATCCATGTGACAGTTGAAGAATACGGCTTCCCTCTCCAGGGTCCCGTTAAAGCGGATGAACAGGTTGCCGGAATCCGAGCCGGTCGTTCGGGCCGAGTCGTCTTCAACGATTTCGTCCGCGCCCAGTTCGGTAAAGATCTCCCTGAGCAGCGCCGCGACCCGGCCTTCCCGGCGGGAGGGGCTGTCGGTTTCGCAGAGCGTGATAAAATTCGCCGCCAGGCGTTCGCTGTCAATCTTCACAACCAGTGGTGTCCTGAATCAGGTTTTTCGGTTTCGGGCGTAACAGGACGACCGCGTGGGCGGCAATGCCTTCGCCGCGGCCGGTATAGCCCATCTGCTCGGTCGTGGTGGCCTTGATATTGACATCATCCGGGCCGACGGCGCAGACCGCGGCCAGCCGGTCCCGCATGGCCCCGAGGAAGGGGGCAAGCTTCGGCTGTTGACAGATCACCGTGATGTCGGCGTTACCGAGAACGAGTCCCTTGCCTGCGACGCGTTCCATGACCAGGCCCAGCAGTTTCAGGCTGCTGATGCCTTGCCATTGTTGGTCGCTGTCCGGAAAATGGCGGCCGATATCACCAGCGCCCAGGGCGCCGAGGATGGCGTCAACCAGGGCATGGGTCAGGACATCGGCGTCCGAGTGGCCCAGCAGGCCGAGCTCAAAGGGGATCGTGACCCCGCCGAGGATGAGCGGCCGACCTGTTGTCAGCCGGTGGGCGTCGAAACCGTGACCGATTTTCATGACTGCGGCCTCCCGGCACAGCCCGGCGGCCATGCTCAGGTCTCCGGGCCGGGTAATTTTAAAGTTTTCCTCGCCGCCGGTCACGACGGTTACGGCAATACCGGCGTGCTCCAGCAGCGAGGCCTCGTCGGTGCCGACAAAGCCGTCCTGCTCTGCCCGGGCAAAGGCCTGTTTCAGCAAATCCGTGCGGACGGCCTGCGGGGTCTGGGCCTGCCAGAGGCCGGTGCGGTCCACGGATTTCAGGATTTCGCCGTCCGCGGCCACCTGTTTCAGAGTATCCTGGACCGGGATGGCGGCAATGGCGGCTCCCGATTTCACGGCCCCCCGCAGGCAGCGCCTGATGATCTCCCCGCCGACCAGGGGACGGGCGCCGTCATGGACCAGGACCAGGTCGATTTCCGGGGGCAGGACGTTCAATCCCGCCCGCACCGACTCCTGCCGGGTAGCTCCGCCGGCGGTCAGGATAAGCCGGGCCACCTGGCCGGGAGAGAGGTAACGGCGCAGCAGCTCCGCCGTCTCCGATCCATGTTCCGGCGGCACGGCCACGACAACCGCCTTGATTTCCGGCAGGGCGAGAAAGGCCCGCAGCGTGTGAACCAGCAGGGGCGTGCCGGCGATTTCGAGAAACTGTTTGGGCCGCGCGGAGCCCATGCGACTACCCAGGCCCGCGGCCGGAATAATGGCGGCGGCAGGTATGGCCCCGGATGGGTCCGGCCGCTGCCTGCCGTCCCTCGTTTTTTGTCTCCTCTCTGCCGGCATTTGAATTGGGGTGGGCTGTAAGCCGAATTTTGTCTCCGCTTACAGCGGATCATGATCATTTATCTTGGATGCCGGTCACCCGGCACCTCGCGCAACCTACCCGGAAACTTCGGACGGGCCGTCCTCAAACGTTTCCCTATTTGGTTTTGCACCCGGTGGGGTTTACCCTGCCTTCCGTGTCGCCACGAAAGCGGTGAGCTCTTACCTCGCCATTTCAACCTTACCTGTGTCTGCACGGGGCAGACCATCGGCGGTGTATTTTCTGTGGCACTTTCCCCCGGTTACCCGGAGTTCGCGTTACGAACCACCGTGCCCTGCGGTGTTCGGACTTTCCTCTCCGGCATTATGCTGCCGGAGCGATCATGCGCCCACCCCAAATTTTTCGCTATCTGCAGCTGCACCGTTCTCAAACGCTCACGGATAACGTATTTTCTTAATACTCTGTATCCTGTCTCCTGTCCCCTGTCTCCTGTATCCTGTCCCCTGTCAGGCGTCACAGGCCTCTGTCTCCTCTTCCTTGAAGTAGAGGACCCGCTGGCAGGTGGGGCAGAAATTAAGCTTGTCGCCCTTGCGGACTTCGTTGAACTGCTGCGGCGGGATGGACATGAAACAACCCTGGCAGATGCCGTTTATTGTTTCAACGACCGCACTGCCGTTTCGTTTCTTCAGCAGCATGTCGTAACGATGGAGCGTACCGGGCAGAAGGTCGGGGGCAATTTTGCCCCGCTCGCTCTCTACCTTTTTTTTGCGGTTGGCAATTCTTTTGACGGCCCTCTCGACCTTGTTGATCTCTTCCGTCAGCAATTTCTTCTCGCCGGCGCAGAGATTTTCCAGCTCGTCAGCCTTGTTCTGCAACTGTTCAATCTGCTCCATGTACAAAATCGCCTGGTCCTCGGACTCTTTGATCAGCCGCTTGCTGTCCTCGATTTCCTTGAGCAGGGCCTGGTGTTCACGGCTGGTCTGGATGTGCATCATTTTGTTCTGCCGGTCCTTGATGTGCGCCCGGGCATCTTCGCATTCCGCCTTTATATCGCGTTGCTCCTGTTCGAGCTCCGCCGATTTTTTCCGGCATTTTTCGGCCTCATCCTCTTTGTCGGCAAGGCCTTGCTCCCTGGCCGCGATCTCCTGCCGTTTGGCCTTGATTTCCTGGTCAAATCCGGCGATTTCGGAATCGATTTCCTGCAGATTGATAAGTTTACTGATTTCTTCGTTCAATGGTCTGCTCCTGTTCAGATGACTGAAATGTTTTGGCCGGGCCAATTTTCCGGAGATTCATTCGCCCGACGTTACCTTGATATGCTATGACCTGAATCCGTGACGGCTTGAGGTGATTTTCCAGACAACCTCTGGGATTTATTGTATTATTGACAAATAAATGCATTTTACACTCTCTTCACAGCAACTGCAGCGGGGCTTCCTGCCGCTCCGTAACATGAATGTCGATATGGCCGAGCGGTTTTGCGGCCCGGGCCAACCGGCGGGCAAATTGATGCATGGCGGGATTTTCCGTGGCATAATGCCCGGCATCAATGATCCACAGGCCGGCCTGCTCGGCCCAGCGCGCCACATTGTGTTTGACTTCGGCGGTCACGAAAACCTGGGCCCCGGACCGCAGGGCGATTTCGGCGTATTCGGAGCATGAGCCTCCGCAGACCGCCACCCGGCTGATTTTTTCCGGCCGCGGCCCCGCCGTCAGCAGCCAGGGGGGCTGACAGGTTTCTTTAAGGCGGTGGACAAATTCAGCGGCGGAGATGGGCGCGGAATAGTCGCCGATCCGTCCCAGGCCGCAGGTCTTGTCCGTTGTGCCGCCGGCCGCCAGCACCGTAACATTGCCCAGGCCGAGCTGCCCGGCCAGGGTGTCGCTAACCCCGTTCACAGTGGAATCCAGGTTGGTGTGGCAACTGATGACGTTGATTTTCCGTATAAGGGCCTGCTGGATAAACCGGCCGTCCGGCTGGTCCAGGCTTATGGATTTCAGGGGGTGAAAAATGACCGGGTGGTGGGTGATGGCCAGGTCGGCGTTGAGCGAGCCGGCCTCGTCGAGAAGAGCGGCGGTCGGGTCCAGGCCCAGCAGAATGGAGGTTACCGGGCCGGCCGGACTGCCGATCATCAGGCCGACATTGTCCCAGGGTTCGGCCAGATTCGCCGGGGCTAGCGTTTCGATAATGTTGAGAATATCCTGAACAGTCGCTGGCATCTATCCTGCTGGCATTTATCCTGTATATAAATAAAAAGAGGTACATCCAGGGGGAGGTACCTCTTCATAGCTGACGTTTTGAACTGCCTGTTTATATAAAAACTTACTGCGACCGAAAATAGTATTCAAGGCTCTGGGATATACGACGCTGTGGAAATCAACCGGACAAAGGTCTTTTCCGAATTTCCATTGTTCTTTATGGTGGGCCTACCTGGACTCGAACCAGGGACCGACCGGTTATGAGCCGGTGGCTCTAGCCAGCTGAGCTATAGGCCCATTCCTACTACCTGAATCCGTGACGGCTTGAGAGACACTCCAGGCAATAGATGAAATTTATTGTATTATTTTCCAATAAACTCATTTATTGCCTGCACCGCGCCGCCCTCCGGGGCGCCCGATAACGGCACATCTGCTGCGTTGACAACTCCTTGATATCACACCAGGATAATCAACTTCGTTGCCGCCTTGCAGCTGCACCCTTCTCGAACGCTCACTGATTCAGTGTAAACATTATATTCTACCAAAAAACCGCGTTCGGTCAACAATTTTTATCAAAATAGTATAAAAATAACCGGCCAACGCACCATAATATGGTTAACTATATATTGAATCCGGATCCCCGCCTCCGCGGGGATTCGGAGTAAAAACGCATTTTATCGAACGTGAGAATTCATGATCTATAACAATCTCATCTACTTCCTGGTGGTGATTTTTCTTTTTGCCGCCAACACGGCACCGGCCCGCCCCAGTATCCCGCCGGTCTACGGCCTGCCTCTTTTCGCCCTGGTGCTTTTCTTTTATTTCCTGACCTGCGCCAGGCAGTATCAACGCCTGCTGCCCGGTTCCGCCGCGCGCTATTTCGCGGCCGAGAAAAAACTCTCCGTCCTGGCGGTCCTGCTCTTTGTCTTCAGCCTCTATGTTTTTGACCTGAAATTTTATCTCCAGCCCCTGTCTTTCGGCGGCCGCCTGCCGGTGCTGGAAGATATCGGCGGCATCACCATTTTTTTCATTTTTCTCGCCCTGATGTGGACCCGGGCCCGGGATGCTTACGAGTCGGTATTTCAGCGCTCCTACGGCCTGGCCTCCTTTATCGCCTCTCACATCAAGATCAACCTGCCCATTATCCTGCCCTGGCTGGTCATCTCCCTGGCCTTTGACCTGCTGGCGCTGCTGCCCCTGCCCGGGTTGCAGGCGAACTTGAACTCCCCCTGGGGAGACCTGCTGGTCTTTGTGGTCTTTGTTTTTTTCCTGCTGCTCTTTTTCCCGCCGCTGGTACGCCGGCTCTGGGACTGCACGCCCATGCCGCCCGGCCGGCTGCGCAGCGAAATCGAAACCTTCTGCCAACAACAGAATTTTTCTTCGGAAATCCTTATCTGGCCGCTTTTCGAAGGCCGGGTGATGACCGCCGGCATCATGGGCATTGTGCCCCGGCTCCGGTATCTCCTGATCACCCCGGCCCTGCTCGACGCCATGTCCACCGATGAGCTCAAGGCCGTCCTGGCCCATGAAATCGGGCATGTCAAAAAGAAACACCTGCTCTGGTATCTCGCCCTGTTCCTGGGCTTCAGCGTGCTGGCCGGCGCCGTCAGCCAGGTCCTGCCCGCCGTCATTGTCGGCTCGGACCTGTTCTACACCCTGATCGGCCATTTCGATGTCGCGCCGGAGACCCTGCTTACCGCCCTGGTCGCCGTTTCTCTCCTGGTCATATTGCTTGTTTATTTTCGTTTTATTTTCGGCTACTTCCTCCGCAACTTCGAGCGGCAGGCCGATCTCTATGCCTTCAGGGTCCAGGGCGGCAGCACGGCGCTCAAAAGTTCCTTTGAGAAAATAGCGCTTTTGAGCGGCAATATCCGGGACCAGAAAAGCTGGCACCATTTCGGCATCGGCGAGCGTATCGACTTCATCGAACAATGCGAGAGGGACCGGAGCAAGATCCGGGCGCATGACCGTAAACTCCATGTCGGCCTGCTGGTCTATTTCCTCCTCCTGGCCCTGGCCGTGGGACTGGTCCACCAGGTGAAGCCCGAAAAACTGGTGGCCGGCTACGAGCCCCGCTACCTGGAGGCGGTGCTTGACCGGAAATTACGCCGGGAGCCGGACAACGGCCTCTGGCCCCTGCTGCTCGGCAACCTGATGCAGGAGCAAAAGATGGAAGGGCGGGCCATGGAGGCCTATGAAAAGGCCCTGCGGCTTGAGCCGACGAACCCGGAAATCAACAACAACCTTGCCTGGCTGCTCCTGACCGCCAAAGACGAGTCTCTCCGGGACCCGGTCCGGGCCCTGCAACTGGCCCGAACCGCGGCGGCGATGAAAAAGCAGGGATATATTCTGGATACGCTGGCGGTCGCCTACTGGGCCAACGGCCGGCCCGGGGAAGCCGTTGCCGCCGAGCTGGAAGCCCTGCGGCTCGATCCGGAAAACCGGGACTTCTATCGCCGGCAGATGGAAAAATTCAGGTACCGGGACTGGGGCCGGGCACCGGTTAACAGGCCGGACTGAGCTCCGGCCGCCGGTCGGCCGGCAAGGCCGGACAGGTGCCGTCTTTGATTGCCCGGGCTGCCACCATCAGCTCTCTGTCCAGGCAGTTCATGATCACCGCGTCCAGCCCCGCTTCCGCAAGCAGCGGGAGCAACCGGCAGTGCAGGGCCGAACGGCTGCCGCGGGCCAGACCCTGTGAGCCGCTGCCAAGGCCGACAATGGTCCTGACGAGATCATTGCTCAGCTCCTTGATCAGGGTGATGGCCTCAAGCACCGGGCCGATTTCCGGCAGACCGTGGCTGACTTCCCAGGCCACCGGGTCGGGGCGGCAGCCGATGACCGGGTCAAGGTAAAGCTGTTCAAGGGGCAGGTCGTTTTTGACGGCCTGGTCCAGCACCTCCATGGCCAGCTGGTCCCGGCCGTCAATACCGGCCGGCACCAGGCCCGGCCGGACCAGGAGGACCACCAGGCCGGCGCCGTACTGCCTGGCCGTTTTCATGGCCTGCGGCAGGAACTCCGGGTCGGCCGTCACCGCGTTGATTGTCAACTCGCCCCGATAGCTTTCCAGGACCTGCGGCAGAGACAAAACCCGGGCCGAGAGAAACAGCGGCAGGTCCGCAACCTGCCTGATGGCCGACAGGACCCAGGGAGTCAGGCTCCCCATGGTCCTGCCCGGCCCGAGGTTCACGTCCAGGGCCTGAGCGCCGGCGTTTACCTGGTGCCGGACCAGGTCCATCAGCCGGTCCTGATCGCGGCTGTCGATGGCCTCGTAAACTGCAGGATTGAGAACGTGCAGCCCCTCGGCGATGAGAAGCAGGTCGCGGGCGGTGCCGTGACGCGGCCGGCAGGCTGCCGCCGATTGGTCTTGGTCTTTTGCGGTTATCATCTTGTTCTCCTTGTAACAGGGTTGTTAAGATGGTCCGGGCAAAAAAAATCCCGGACCGACAAGAGCCGATCCGGGATATCCCTGTTACCCACAGATACAAGTCCGGTTTTCCCTGATCCGCGAGGAAATCCGTTGTCCTTTCGTAAGAGTTCAGCAGCACCTCATCTGCACATGCTCGGAACGTGCGGCATAGAGGGAGAACTGTTACATCCTTTCAGGCAGGTCTTCTGACTTTCCCGTTCTGCCGGCAGTCTTCCCGCCCCGTCTTTTCCGGGGCAGTGGCATGCAGAGCTGACAAAACTGTTCCCCTGCCCTCGGCAAGGGGGGATTACAGCGGCGGGCCCGTCCCCGATTCGCACGGGGTTCCCTTTTCATCCGCGTTGGCGGAACCTGAAATGATTCTGCCCCGTTTATAGCGAAAAAAAGCCTTGCCGTCAAGAAGCGGAGCGGGATAAGTCGTTTGACATAGACCTGGATCCGAGACGGCTCGAGATGATAATCACCTTCCTGGATCCGTGACGGCTCGAGATGATAATCCATGCAATAGATGGAATTTATTGTATTATTTTTCAATAAACTCATTTTATTGACTGCACCGCGCCGCCCTGCGGTCCGCCCGAGAACGACACATCTGCGGCGTTGTCAACTCCTTGATATCGCACCAGGATAATCAACATCGTTGTCGCCTCGAAGGTCTCGCAGGCTCGCTATCTGCATCTGCACCGTTCTCGAACGCTCACGGATTCAGGATAGAAGCACTCTCTATAACAAAAACTCTGCCGGTTGTATACCATAGGTTGCGGGATGCAGACTTTCGACGATCGGGCGGTTAAAGGTACCGGAGACGGGATTCCAATGTCCCAGGTTAATCTCCCTGTCTTTTTGAAATCCTCCCTGGCCGTCCGCCTTCAACAACTGCACCACCAGTTCCTTGTTTTTATCCGATTCTCCGCTATAGCGCGCGACCAGGCCGATTTCATCATGATCCAGGCGCAGCAGGGTACCGACAGGGTAAACGCCGATCATATTGATAAAGACCTTGAGCAAAAGGGGATCGAAGTCCTTGCCCGAACCGGCCAGCATAAATCCCAGGGCCCGGTCAGGGCTCAAGGCGACAGGGCGGTATACTCTCGTGGCGGTGATGGCGTCAAAGACATCCGCAATGGTAATAATCCGGCCCATGAGACTGATCGGTTTTTTCCTCGGCGTTTTCGGATAGCCGCTCAGGTCGTATTTCAAGTGATGCTCGAAGGGCGGCAGCAGGATTTTCGCCTTCAAGTCCACTGAGGCCTTGAGCCGCACGATCCGCCGGACGCTGTTGAGCGAATGTCTCTTCATCAGTTCAAATTCGTTATCGGTCAACCTCCAGGGCTTGTTAAGAATCTCCTTGGGAATATCGATCTTGCCAAGGTCATGAAACAGGGCGCTCAACCCCAATATCTCCAGGGATGATTTTGCAAGACCGATCCGGAAGCCGAGACAGATGGAGAGGATGGCGACATTGATCGAGTGGGTAAAGGTATAGTCGTCATAATCCCGGATTGTACTCAAACCAATAAATATGCTGCTGTCATCGACGACCATGTCGATCATATTCTGGATCATGCGCAGGGGTTTATTGATGCTGGCCTGCCTGTTCGCCGACACCTTGTGCGCCACTTCCTGGAGGGAGTGCATGGCATAGATATACGTTTTGATGGCATCCTTCTTCCGTTGCTGGAGCTGAGCCTCGACCGCGGAAATATCCCGCTCTGCCGGGGCGTCGGGCTTGACCTCGGCCTCTGGAGCGTTTTTTTGTCCGGCCCGGTCCCCCGAAGCCGATTCCACCATGGCCAGTGCCTCCGCCGACAACACGCCCGAGCCCCCGACATGTTTCACCCAGGTAAAACGGTGTTTTTCCAGCTGCGCCATCAGCCAGGAACGAGGGTCTTCATGCTCTTCCGCGCGGTTCAGGAGCCGGGCGAACGTTGTGATATGGCTCAACGGCGCGTCGGCAACGGCCGGATAGAAACGCAGGCCGCTCAGGCCCCGCCGGTCAAAAAAAAGAAGCATTGTCTGAACCAGGCCGGCGGCATCGCGCCGGTAAACAAGCTTGTCCTGCTGCAGGTAGAAACCGCCGGCCGTGCAGAGAAGGGTGACCTCGGCCTCCTGCCGGGTGAGGCGCTTGATCGTGGCGATAAACTGTTGCACACTCGCCACGAGCAGCCGGTTATTGTCCTGGTAAAGCCTGGCCGAACTGAGCAGGACATGGAGGGCCTGCAGGAACTGTTGCGGCAGGGGCGGTTCATTCTGTTTCATTTCACTTCTCAAGTGCTCTTTGACAGGCAAGCCGGACATCGGGCCACAGGCTGCGGGCGCCTTCGTTCAGGATCTTTTCCGCCGCCGGTATGGCCAGGGCCTTCAAGGCAAAGGCCGCGCCCTGCTTGTGGGCGTCGTTAATATTGCGGAAGACGCCGGTCCACTTTTTTTCCAGCAGGACCTGTTGCAGCAGCGGAACAGAACGGGCGGAACCGCATCGGCCCAGGGTTTCGTAGCATTGTAGAATATATTCCCGGTCATCCTGCGTTGCCTGGGTCTTTTCAAGATAATCAAGGAGCAGGGCCTCTGCCGGTTTATTTCTGTTCCGGGCCAGGGATGCCAGGACCTTTTCCCTGATCTGCGGGCTCCGGTCATTCAGTAAATGAGCGAGCCGGTCAGGCCGCCCCCCTTCCCAGGCCTGGAGATAAGCGCCCAGGGCCTTCCGGCGCACCAATACGGCAGGGTGAAAAGTCAGCCGCAGGTAGATGTCGGCCGCCGCCGGGGTTGCCGCCGTCTGCCGGATAAGCGGGAAAAGCGAAAGCGTGACATTTTCATCTGATTCGGCCAGCAGAGTTATAAATTTCTCCGGATTTTTCCCGGCCTTATCGGCGATAATTTCTAAAATTTCATGACGAATCCGATCATTGATCAGGGTATTCTCCGAATGCGTCTGCGCCGCCATGGCCCCCAGGGTAAAGAGAACCTCGGACGGCAGCAGGCGCAAGACGGGCCACAGGTACTCTATATTTTCCGTGTGGAGCGACAAGCCGTTTCTGCCCTTCATCCAGGATAACCCGGCAAGGCGTTCCCGTTTTGCCAGGGCCGCAAAAAAATGATCAATCAGCGGCACGACCCATGGCCATTTGTTGCCGTTGTGCCGGCGGATACTTTCGACATTGCGGCACAGCTTGCAGGCAAGATGGAAATCGCCATTGCCCATGGTGGCAAAAAATTCTTCCTCAAGGAATTCAAGAATGGCGCTGAAATCAATTTCCCGGTGCTGGACGACCAGGCTGATCAGCAGGACCTCGATAACGTCTTCGTTAAAATTCCGTTTTTCCTCTTGTTCGATGAGAGACTTCAGGGCCGCTTTTTCGCGCGGGTCGGGGCCGGACAGGGCAATCCCCTCCGTGGCCAGGACCTGGCTCAGCGGTAAGGCCGTCGAGACCTTCGGCTGGCCGTGTATTTTCAAAGCAACGGCGCCGGGGGCATCCCGGGCGGCGCTATCCGCCGATGCCCCCGCCTGATCGCGAGTAACTGTAAACCTCGAGAGATCAAGCTGAACCGCCTCCATGGCAAAAATGTCCGCCGCTTCATGGAGGATGTGGGGGAAATGAGCCTGCCACAGCGAGGTGACGATATCGCCGTTCGCGACCTCCCGGGCATTTTTGTGCTGATTAAGAAGGGAAAAAAGAGTTTTGATCTCGGAGAGTTCGATGCCCTTGAAGAACTCCAGCCACAAGACACCGTCGCGGTTGAGGAGATAGGCGGGGTTGTTTTCCCGGGCCGCTCCTTCGCTGAGCAGCATACCTTTATAGCAAAAGGCATTGTTGTCTATATCAAGGCGCAACAGGTTGTAACCGGCCAGGAACCGGTCCAGGTTGTCTTTGAATTTCAATAGATTGTTCCGGGAAGAGCTATGATCTTCAGGATACAGGGAATAACACTTGAAGGCCGAGTTCAGAGCGAGGACCACCTGGCCGGCGGCCTGCGCCTCTTTACCGTTCACGTCGTCAGGGTTGGTATTTTTATGCGGTTTCGTCATAACGTGATCAGCATGTTGGGTTTCGTTCCTCTACCCAACCTACAGGGCTACCGTAATATCGTAGGTTGGGTAGAGGAACGAAACCCAACAAACCGGCAAGAAGATGCTCATTATACCTTACTAACACTGCAACCCGCCGCAGTCCACCACAACATACCGTAATGTCGCGATATCGTAACATCGTAGGTTGGGTAGAGGAACGAAACCCAACAAACCGGCGACCGGAACCAGAATATGTTGGGTTTCGTTCCTCTACCCAACCTACGTCTACGTCGCGGGTTCTGGTTCTTTATTTATGGAATATCGCATAAGGCGGTCCCCGTCAACCCCTGGTATTTTTTGCATCCGGGGCGGGAAATCCCGATTCGGACTTTCTGATGGGCAAGGATTGCTGTACAATAAAACCTGAATCCGTGACGACTTGAGGTAATATTCCAGGCAACCTGTGAAATTTATGTCATTATTGGTAAATAAATGCATTTTCTATTCTTCACCGCGCCGCCCTCCGGGGCGCCCGATAACGGCGCAGCTACTGCGTTGGCAACTCGTTGATATCGCACCAGGATAATCAACATCGTTGCCGCCTTGCATCTGCACCGTTCTCGAACGCTCACGAATTCAGGTAAAAAAATAAACGGGTACGAAACGAGGAACAATCCCGGCCGGCGGCCGGGACAAAAGACTTGAGATTTGCATGAGCACATCACAACCTACGGAAATAATCAAATCGGATGCCCTGAAGGCCAACCTGGAAGAAACTGCCGGAGACGTGGTCGTCGATCCGGCATTTCAGCCGCTGCGCGAGGTTGTCAGCCGTTACCAGGGCCTGGCCGACAAGCTGGACACCCTGCTCTACGAGATCAGCCATCCCTACCGGAACTGGCAGTTCATCATCCCCGAGCTGCGCGCCTTTGTCCTGAAAAACATCAGCCATTATCAGCGGCACCCGCTGGGGCCGGCGTGCTTCGGCCTGTTCTGCCGGATTTTTCTCCAGGCCCTGGCTGATTGCCGGAAAAACGGCACCCTGGTGGCCCAGATCATGGAGTCCATGCTGGCCTACGCGGACAAGCTGGTCAACAGTTTCGATCTTGACGATTTGTTCCGCTATGAAAAAGAACTCAATATTTTCTTCGGCCGCCTAACCGTCCTGGACGAGATGGACGGACAGGTGATGAAGTACATGGTCCAGGGCCACCATCCCATGAAGAAGATGGCCGCCCGGCTGCTGTCCTTCAGTGCCGACCGCCGGGCAAGGCGGTTTGACTTTGCGCCGGTCGCCCGCCTCATGCACAAGGTGCTGACCCTGAACTACCGCTATTGGCTGGAGGAGGAAGATCCGCTGCCCTGGTTCCTGGAGCAGTGCAGCGACTATTGCCGCGACTGGCAGGCCGGCCCGTTCCTGGCCGCCATTTCCCATGAACAGTTCCGGAAATACCAGGCGGAACTTGAACGGATTGATATTGAGCAGGGCGCCCTGCCCGCCCTCCGCCGGCTTCTTGAGCTGCCCAATCACATGGACATCGTCCGGCGCTATCGCGAGATCCCCGGCCGGCTGGCAGCGGATAATACCACGGCGGGAAAAAACTTCGAGGAGAACCGCAAGCTGCTTTTCCTCTTTCGGATTATGGACACCGCCGGGCTTTACCTTATCCACGAGGAGACCCTGCGGGAGATCAATCGCAGCCTGGTCCGGCTCATCCGCAAGCAGAGCTTTGAAGAGATCGAGCAGTTTTTCGTCACCACTTTTCACCTGCTCAAGGCCAATGTCCGGCGCTATCCCCACACCTCGCTGCAGTGCATCCAGTTGATCGGCCGCGAGGTATTCAAACGCGGCAACTCGCGCCTGGTCGAGGCCTTTTTATGGGAGGCGGTGCGCTTCGGCTTCCAGTACGCCAATGTTACGGGGGTGGACGAAGACTGGCAGCCCATCACCAACCCGGCGCACCTGACCAACATCCGGGTCTGGCTCAACCTGATCATGCAGGAACCTAAGTGGTGCTCAACCCTGTTTTCCGCCCTGATCATCAACCTGAAGCTCTCCGGCACCTGTGTCAAGGATACGGACCTTTTTCAACGCGACATCACCGACCTGCTCAACCATCCCATTAAACCAATCTACAACCTGGCCAAGCAGTTCACCAAGTTGATGCCGGTCTTTTTTAACGAGATCGGCGCCGAAGGCGAACTGCGCGACGTATCCACGGAGCTGGACGAACTGCACAAGCGCCGCGACCTGCTGATCCATTTTCTGCGCAAACAGAGCCACGTGGAGTCAAGCAACCTCATTGTCGATTTCATCCGGGCGATTTTTAATTTCTGGCAGAGCCGCGACAAGGAAGTGCTCCGGCCCTTTCTGCCGGAAGAGGTGTACCGGCAGGTGAATCCAACCGGCCCGTTTATCGACGAACAGCATCGCCTGATCAACCGGATCCGCGAGGAGCTTGATTCCGACACGATCCAGTACCTCCTGAAATGGGATGAACAGGAACGGCAGGCTTACCTGGAACGGCAGCAGGATATTTCTCAGCGGGAGCGCCGCCGTTTCGAGCTGCTGGTCAGGATGCTCAAGCTGCTCCACCAGAAATACAACCTCGGTCTGCAGGAACTGCGTAACCAGTTGCACCAGGCCGCCCAGACGGGTTTCCCGGAGATGGAGGCCCTGCTCAAGACCCTGGACGGCTGTGACACCTATACCTGTCTCGGCGTGCTGCTTGATCATCTTGAGCGGCTCAAGGAGATTATCCTGAGTGCGGAGACTTTTCCGCCCAAGGAGGAAATCTACCACAAACGCCACATCGCCGTGGATATTCCCTCGGTGTACGGCCGTTACAGCGAGCGCAAGTTCGACGCCCTGGGCCTGACCTTCCGCCTGGAAAACCTGGCCGGGATCTACCTGGAGCAACTGGACGAGACCATCAATCTCTCTTTTATCACCCAGGCCACCTTTATCCGCATCACCAGGTGCCTGAAACTCTACCTGCGGGCCCTGAAAATCGACGGTATTATCAGCCGCCGCCTGGACACCTATGCCAGCCTGCTGACGTCGGCCATCAGCATCAAGCGGTTTTCCTACACCCAGTATCTCGACATCTTCCGCGGCCTGTCGGAAGGGGTCAAGGACATCATCTATGCCTATTACACCAATATCCATCAAGACAACCTGTCCATCATTATTCCCCAGATCGGCCGGGACAACCTGCTGACCAAGTACCGTTCCCACTGGGACGATAACGACCTGCCGACGACGGTGCACCGGCTTTCCGAGTCATTTTTCAGGGATCTGATCGCCACCACCTTCGGGCTGCAGCATCTCGACAGCTTCATTACCCGGATTATCCAGACCCTGGGAGCCCAGAAGGATGTACTGGATGCCAAGGACCTTGACCTCCTGATGACCTATAATCCCGAGAAGACGATCAGTTCCCTGTACAAGGAAAACCTGCGCACCCATAACCTGATTCATCTCGGCAACAAGGGCTTCAACCTGATGGTGCTGGCCGGGGACGCCAAGCCGGTACCGCCGGCCTTTATCATTACCACGGAGATTTTCAGGTGCTGGCAGGCGGTGCAGCGGTTCGACCGGGCCCGCGACGAATTCATGCAGCGGCTGCGGGACTCCATCAGCGGCCTGGAGCAGCTGACCGGCACGGTTTTCGGCTCGCCGGAAAATCCCCTGCTGCTCTCGGTGCGGTCCGGCTCGGCCGTGTCCATGCCGGGGATGATGAGCACCATTCACAATGTCGGCCTCAACGAGGAAATGGTGGAGGAGTATGTCCGCAAGAGCGGGCGGGAGTATTTCGCCTGGGACAATTACCGGCGGTTCCTGCAGTCATGGTCCATGGCCAAGGGCATGGGGCGCGAAGCCTTCCAGGGATTGATGAACGGGCACAAGCAGCAGTACCACGTGCATTTCAAGCGGGAATTTTCACCGCCGCAGATGCGGGAACTGGCCCTCAAGTACAAGCACCTTGTCCTCCGTCTCGGCTTCGGCGTGCCCGAAGATCCCTGGCTCCAGCTCATCGGGGCCGTGGAGATGGTCCTTGATTCCTGGAACACCCGCAAGGCCTGTGAATACCGCCGCCTGATGGCGGTATCCGATGACTGGGGGACGGCGGTCATTATCCAGGCCATGGTCTACGGCAACCTGGGACCGGAAGCGGGGAGCGGCGTCCTGTTTACGGCCCATCCGTACCGCAAGGTCCGGCGGGTGGCGCTCTGGGGGGACTACGCCCCGGGCGACCAGGGCGAGGATATTGTCTCCGGCCTGGTGACCAGCCAGCCCATGTCCGTGGAGCAGGCCGAGCTTGACGGCCGGTCCGTGGAAAATTCTCTTGAGCGGCGGTTCCCGGCCATCTACCAGGGCCTGCTGGACATTGCCCGCGACCTGGTCTACACCAAGGACTGGAATCCGCAGGAGATTGAATTTACCTTTGAGGGGCCGAAGAAGGAGCAGCTTTATATCCTCCAGACCCGGGACATGATCACCATCAAGACCAAGGAACGCTTCAATGTTTTTGTCGACGACAAGCCCTTGGACGACGTGATCCTCGGCAAGGGTATCGGGGTGAGCGGCAGCGCCGTTGCCGGCCGGGCCGTCTTCACCGAGGACAATATCCGGCGGCTGCGCAGTGAAGACCCGGCGGCCTCGCTGATCCTGATCCGCCAGGACACCGTACCGGAAGATATCCGCGAAATCTCCCTGGCCGACGGCCTCCTTACCTCGCGCGGCGGCCAGACCTCCCATGCCTCGGTGGTCGCCACCAGGCTGGAAAAGACCTGCGTGGTCGGCTGCCGGGACCTGCGGGTGTACGAGACCGACGAGTATGCGGAAATTGCCGGTCACCGGATCAATTTCGGCGACCCCATCTCCATTGACGGTCGCTCCGGCCTCTTGCTCAAGGGGATCATCCCGGTAAGGGAAGAGGTACACATCCTCCCGTTCTGATGTAAAGCGCCGCAGGCACCCCATCTTCACGCGGTCACTCCCGCCCGCATAGGAATACTATAGCGAACGGCAGCGACTACCTGAATCTGCGGCACCTGCGGCGCTTTACAGATTGCAAGGCACCACATCTTCACGCGGTCACTCCCGCCCGCATAGGAATACTATAGCGAACGGCAGCGACTACCTGAATCTGCGGCACCTGCGGCGCTTTACAGATTGCAAGGCACCACATCTTCACGCGGTCACTCCCGCCCGCATAGGCACACTATAGCGAACGGCAGCGACTACGTAAATCTGCCGGCACCGTTCTCGAACGCTCACGGATCCAGGTAGTTTGGTGTCTGTCTCCTGTCCCCTGTATCCTGTATCCTGTATCCTGTCTCCTGTCCCCTGTCTCCTGAATATCAGGCCGGCGAAACGATGTTGGCGTCGCCAATGGCCTTCATCTGCAACTGCTCCGCAAAGTCGAGCATGCGCTTGACCGGGATCATGGCCCTTTTCCCCAGCTCCGGCTCCACCTGGACCTCGTTGTCCCCCGTCTCCAGGGCGTGGGCGAGGCCGGCGAGACCGTTCATGGCCATCCAGGGGCAGTGGGCGCAGCTCAGGCAGCTGGCGCCGGTGCCGCCCGTCGGGGCCTCCAGGAAGCGCTTGCCGGGCGCGGCCTCTTTCATTTTATGGAAAATACCAAGGTCGGTGGCCACGATGAACAGGTCGTTATCCAGTTCAGTGACCGCCTTGATCAACCGGGTCGTGGAGCCGACGACGTCGGCCTGGTCTATCACGTCCATGGGCGATTCCGGATGCACCAGCACCGCGGCTTCGGGATAGCGGCGGCGGAGACTGCGGAGTTCATCGGCCTTGAAAGCATCATGGACGACGCAGTATCCCGGCCAGAGCAGCATGTCCGCCCCGGTTGTTTTCTGAATATAGTCGCCTAGATAGCGGTCCGGCGCCCAGATAATCTTTTCTCCCTTGTCGTGCAGGTGCCGGACGATCCTGGTGGCAATGCTGGAGGTGACCACCCAGTCGGCGCGGGCCTTGACCGCGGCGCTGGTGTTGGCGTAGACCACGACGGTCCGGTCCGGATGGGCATCGCAGAAGGCCTTGAAAACGTCGTCCCGGCAGCTCAGGTCCAGGGAGCACTCCGCTTCGAGCGAGGGCATGAGGACCCGTTTCTCCGGATTCAGAATTTTGGCGGTCTCGCCCATGAAGCGGACCCCGGCCACCACGACGGTGCCGGCGGCATGGGCATGGCCGAAGCGGGCCATTTCCAGCGAGTCGGAGACACAGCCGCCGGTCGCGTCGGCCAGGATCTGCAGGTCATCGTCAGTGTAGTAATGGGCCACCAGAACCGCGTTTTTTTCTTTAAGCAGTCCCTTGATGCGGCTGATCAGCTTTTCCTTTTCCGCGCCGCTCACCGGCGGGGCGGGCTGGGCCTGCGCGACCAGCCTGTTAATCCGGTCCTGGTCAATGGTTATGGTTTCGATTATTTTCATAATGGTTATCGCTGTCTGGTTATTATTTAAAGTGGTCCTGAATCCGTGAGCGTTCGAGAACGAATTCA
>UOEY01000064.1_pt1 | contig 25277 bp, 19 predicted proteins | sample 1989501 | NCBI WGS metagenome assembly UOEY01 (sample SAMEA4712198, study PRJEB27164) | hydrothermal vent metagenome | biome: marine basaltic hydrothermal vent biome; feature: marine hydrothermal vent; material: mineral | place: Pacific Ocean | collected 2011-06-14/2011-07-23 | depth 1691 m | reverse complement strand
GTTCGAGAACGGACAGATGTAGATAGCGAGCCTGCGAGACCTTCGAGGCGGCAACGATTTGATTATCCTGGTGTGATATCAACGAGTTGTCAACGCAGCAGCTGTGCCGTTCCCGGGCGCCCCGCAGGGCGGCGCGGTGAAGGAAATAAAATGAGTTTGTTGAAAAATAATACAATAAATTCCATCTATTGCATGGAGTGTCATCTCAAGCCGTCACGGATTCAGGTTATTGATATGAATCTTACCCCGCATCATACTGCATGCGTCGGTACTGGATGGCCTCGGCGATATGGGATGAGGAAATGGAGGGCGCTGCTTCCAGGTCGGCGATGGTTCGGGCTATTTTGAGAATGCGGTGATAGGCCCTGGCCGAGAGTCCCAGCCGTTCTATGCTCTGGTGCAGCAGGTCGGTTGAGTTGCTGTCTAAATGACAATATTTTTTGATTAGACGGGGGGGCATCTGGGCGTTACTGTACACTGATTTATACTGTTTAAATCGGTGTCTCTGGACCTGCCGGGCGTCATTGACATGTTTACGCATGGACTTTGAAGAGGGACCGGGGGCGGCGGCATTTATTTCCTTGACCATGACCGGCGGGACCTCGATGTGCATGTCGATGCGATCGAGAAGCGGGCCGGAAAGTCTGCTCCGGTAGTGCTGGACCTGGGGCGGTGTACAGGTGCATTCCCGCCGGGGATCGCCGAGGAAACCGCAGGGACAGGGATTCATCGCCGCGACCAGCATGAAACGGGCCGGGAATTGCAGGCTCGTTGCCGCCCTGGCAATGGTGACCATGCCGTCTTCCAGGGGTTGACGCAGGACCTCGAGGACGTTTTTGCGGAACTCCGGCAGTTCATCAAGAAAAAGAACCCCGTTATGGGCCAGCGACACCTCGCCCGGCCGGGGGACCTGGCCGCCGCCGATCAGGCCGGCGTCGGAAATGGTGTGGTGCGGGGAGCGGAACGGGCGGGTCACCATGAGCGGCATATTTCCGGGCAGCAGGCCGGTGGTCGAGTAGATCTTGGTCGTCTCCACCGCCTCGTCCAGGGTCAGGTCCGGCAGAATCGTCGGCAAACGCCGGGCCATCATGGTTTTGCCGGTCCCGGGGACCCCGCTCAGCAGGATATTATGGCCGCCGGCCGCGGCAACTTCCAGGGCCCGTTTCGCATATTCCTGGCCCTTGACCTCGACAAAGTCAACTTCATACTCGCCCCGCTCCCGAAAGACCGCCTCGATATCCGTGCGAACCGGCCGTATTGCCGACAGGCCGCTCAGGAACTCCACCGCCTCGTGCAGCCTGCTGACGGCAATGATCTCGATCCCGTCGACGACCGCGGCCTCCTCGGCATTATCAGCCGGGACGAAGAAACGCCTGATCTTGCCGGCCCGTGCCGCCAGCACCATGGGCAGGACGCCGCGGACCGGGCGGACCATGCCGTCCAGGGACAGCTCGCCGACAAAGCCGTAGCGCGGCAGGTCCGGACAATCCAGCAATTCGGCGGCAGCCAGGATCCCCAGGGCAATGGGAAGGTCGTAGCCGGAGCCCTCTTTTTTGACGGCAGCCGGCGCCAGGTTGACGGTAATACGGCGGGAAGGAAAATCGTAGCCGCTGTTCTTGATTGCCGCCCGGACCCGGTCCTTGCTCTCCCGCACCGCCCCTTCCGGCAGGCCCACTGTGGCAAAGGCGGGCAGGCCCAGGGCCAGGTCCACCTCGACCTGGATAACCAGGCCGTCAACGCCGATGACCGCACCGCTCAAAACCTTGGCAAGCATTTTTGGTTTTTACTCGTACAACTTTTGCATTTCTGCGGAATAATGACCGTTTTTTTCAGTATAAATGAAAAACGGCGCCATAATCTGTAACCCCTCGCCACCGTTTTTCAGCGCCTCGACCAGGATCAGCCGGGCCTGCCGGTCACCGGGATAGCTGTAAACAGGTTGCAGTCTTTTCGGTTCGAGCCTGCGGTTCTTCAGCGAGGCAAATAGTGCAGCGGTCCGGGCCGCCGGATAGACAAAGACGACCGGCCCCCGGTTTTTTACAGCCAGCGCCGCCGCCCGGACCACATCGTCCAGGGTTGCGTCGATCTCGTGACGAGCCCTGGCCCGCTGGTCGTCCGGGCTCACCCGGCCCCGGCCCGGCTGGCGATACGGAGGATTGCCGACCACCAGGTCAAACGATTCGGCCGGCAGCAGGCCGGGGTTGTCGCGCAGGTCGCCCTCGATAATGGTGAGGCGACGGGCCAGGTTGTTCCGGGCCGCATTGTCCCGGGCCAGGCGGGCAAGATCCGGCTGGAATTCAAGGCCGGTCACGCTTACGGCCGGATGCCGGAAAGCCAGGATAAGGCCGATAATCCCGCTGCCGGCGCCCAGGTCGAGAACCCGGTCCGTCCGGCCGGGGCGGCAGAAATGGGCGGCCAGCACGGCATCAAGGGAAAAACGATAGCCCTGTTTGTACTGCCGGCAGACCAGGCGGCCGCCATACAGGGTGTCCTCGGTCAACTTGGCGGCGGCCCCGGGCACGCCTCTACCCTGCCCCTTGAATTTTTTCAGCGGCAACCAGCTTGTTGATCAACAGCCCGGTCATGATCTTGGGATAGAAATAGGTGGATTTATGGGGCATGATCTCGCCGCTGTCAGCCACGTCCGTCACCTGCTGAACACGGGTCGGGTTGAGGAGGAAAAGCAAGGGGGTGACGTTGTCATCTGCAATACTCTTTTTCACCGACACATCAATGGCATCGTCTGGATCGCTAAAGTAACTTATTAGCTTCTCACGCACGCATCGTTGATGGTCGAGGCCCAGGTACTCCTGGATCAGCAGCTCGGAAAACACCACGACATCAAGCTGCTGCAGGACCTGCGGCAGCCGGGCAAGAGATGCAGACCGTTCAGTGTTTTCATCTTTCAGCCGCAGAAAAAAACAGCGGTCTTCGCCGGCATGATACAAACCGAACACCGGTGCCGACAAGGTCATCTCCGCCTCGTTCATCCGGGACAACACCTCGGCGATCAATACCTCCCGGCTGCCGCTTTTCAACTCCTCCACCCGGAGCCCGGCTTTCATTTTCCGCACCACCTCGTCGGCGGACAGGCGGCCGGGAAAGGTGACCAGACGATGAGTGGGCAGAACGGACAGCCCATCGTCCTCTGCGGAGCACAGGTACATCATGGTAAAGTTGAGGGGACTGTCGGCCGGCAGATCCGGCTGCTCGGCCAGGGCCTGCTTCCGGCAGCTCAGGGCGGTGGTATACCGATGGTGGCCGTCGGCGATATAAACCGGTTTATCGGCAAAATAGCCGGCCACCCCGGCCAGGGCCTGCGGGTCCGTGACCCGCCAGACAGTATGAACATTGCCGAAATGGTCCGTGACCGAACATACCGGCTCGGGCTCCCTGGCCTGTTCAAGGGTTTTGATAACGATATTTTCGCGGTCATGGTAGAGGGAAAAGACCTGGCTGAACTGAGCCCGGCACGCCTTCATGAGTTCCAGCCGTTCGGCGACCACGGTAGCAAAAGTTTTCTCATGCGGCTTGACGATCCCTTCGGAGAATTCCGCCAGCCCGACCAGGGATATCAAACCTTTACGGGTCAGGCGACGGCCAGAGGGATGAGTGTAATCAATATAATAGAGATAAATGGCGGGCCGGTCGTCCCGGATCAGGATCTGGTCGTCCTGCCACGCATCAAAACGGGTCCGGGCTTCGGCATACCGTCCTGCCTCGCTGTCGCTGCCATGCAAGGTGCTGTTCCGCAGGTCAAGCTGAATCATATTATACAGGTTCTTCTCGAGAAAAGCAGTGCCGTCCGCCTCGCTGATCACATCATAGGGCGGGGTCACAACGTCCTCAAGATTCTTGATTTTGTCGGGATTAAAACGCACTCCCCGAAACGGGGCAACAATAGCCATGAAATTATCTCCTGAAATCTGGTCAACCCAGCATATTCCTGCTATAGTAAAAAATCCGGCGGAACAAACCTGTCCCTCTGTCTTCAACCACATGTACTTACCATTGATCGAAGATGAGATGCAAGGAGCTTTTCCCGAATCCATGAACGTTCGAGAACGGTGCAGATGCAGATAGCGAGCCTGCGAGACCTTCGAGGCGGCAACGATGTTGATTATCCTGGGGTGATATCAACGAGTTGCTAACGCAGCAGATGCGCCGTTATCGATCGTCCCGCAGGGCGGCGCGGTGAAAATCAGCAAATGCGTCTATTTGACAATAATGCAGTAAATTCCACAAATTGCATGGAATATCACCTCAAGCCGTCACGGATTCAGGCTTTTGACTTGCCTGTGCCCGGCCGCCGATTACGAGGCAACCGAAAACAATCCAGGAGAACACCATGATTGATATTTTTATAAAAACCCATTTCTCCGCCGGCCATCACCTGCGTCACTATCCGGGCGACTGCGAGAAACCGCACGGCCATAACTGGAAGGTCAAGGTCCAGGTCAGGGCAACACGACTGGACGATCTGGGGCTGGGTCTTGATTTTAAGCTATTGAAAGAACGCGTCAAACTGGTCATCGACAACCTCGACCACCGGGATTTAAACGAGCATCCCGCCTTTCTGGACCGGAACCCTTCCTCCGAGCATATTGCCATGTATATATTTGCCGAGTTACAGGAGGAGCTGAAAACCGATCGCTACCAACTCTTTTCGATTACCGTGCGGGAAACTGATTCCAGCGGCGTGATCTACTACGGTGAGTGAACAGCATGTGACGGAAACACATCTGTCCATCTCCGAACTCTTTTACTCCCTCCAGGGCGAATCCACCCGGGCCGGCCTGCCCTGCGCGTTTATCCGCCTGGCCGGCTGTAATCTCCGCTGCCGATACTGTGATTCGAAATACACCTGGGAAAACCCGGGGGAACCACGGACACTAACCGAGATCGGCAATTGGCTGGATCGGTATCCCGAAGTCATGGTGGAGCTGACCGGTGGCGAGCCGTTGCTGCAGGAGGGGATCTACCCGCTGCTTGACGCCCTCCTTGACCGGGGCCGGACCGTCCTGCTGGAAACCAACGGCAGCCTGGGCATTGAACGGGTTCCGGCCGGGGTGTCCGTCATCCTGGACATCAAGTGCCCGGACAGCGGCATGCATGAGCGGACGGACTGGCAGAACATTGCCTTGCTGGCAGCCAGGAACAGGAAGGGTAGCGGGGATGAAATAAAATTCGTTCTCAGCTCGGTCCGCGACTTTGAGTGGGCCAAAGCGGTGATCGACCGCTACCAACTGGACCGGCTGGCGGTCCCCCTGCTGTTTTCGCCGGTCCCGGAGTTGCTGGCGGCGACAACCCTGGCCGGTCTTATCCTGCAACACCGGCTGCCGGTCAGGCTCCAGCTGCAACTACACAGATTACTCTGGCCCGACCGGGACAGGGGCGTCTGACCTCCGGGACGGCAGCCTGCGTGCAGGCCCCCTGCCCTATCCCGGTTCCGGCATGGATATCAATGAAATATATACTCCTTTTTATCAAACAGATTGACGACGGCGTCCACCACATTCTCATCATAGAGTGTGCCGCGGTTCTGTTTAATTTCGGCAAAGGCCTTGTCAAGTCCCAGGGCCGGCCGGTACGGCCGATGAGAAGACATGGCCTCAATGACGTCGGCTACGGCTATGACCCTGGCCTCAAGGAGGATCTGCTTCCCGGCATATCCGAAAGGATAACCGGACCCATCCATGCGCTCATGGTGCTGGCGGACTATTTCGGCCACCGGCCACTTGAAATCAATCCCCTTTAAGATATCATAACCGGTATTGGGGTGTTGCTGAATCAGCGAGAATTCCATGGCGCCGATCCGGCCCGGCTTGCTCAGGATTTCCGCCGGCACCGATATCTTGCCGAGGTCGTGAATGACCCCCGCCATGCGAATGCCGTCCACCTGTTCCCTGGGCAGCCCCATCTCCTGGGCGATGCCCCTGGCGATATCGGCCGTACGTCGCTGATGCCCTGCCGTATAGGGGTCCCGGGTCTCGACGGTCATGGCCATGGCCTTAATGGTTCCCGACAGGTTATCGCGCAACTGCAGCATGCTTGCCTTTAATTCCTCTTCAACCTGCTTGTACTGGGTAATATCATTGTACACCTTGACCACGTTGCTGGGCCTGCCGTCAGCGTCTCTTGAAACGACCTTGGCCATAACGTTAAAATAAATTTTTCTGCCATCTTTTTTGACGGCTATGGTTCCGGGATGCCTGACCGTCTCTCCCCGAAAGGATTGGCGCACGATACAGTACGATGATTCCAGGCAGGGTTTTCTACGGCCGTGACAGGTCACGCAGCAGTGCCGGTTAACAAGATCGCCGCCGAATATTTTTTTGGCCTTGTCATTGGCCCAGATAATTCTCAGATTCCTGTCCACCAGGCACATATAGGCGTCCACAGTATCAAGCATAGCGTCATATCTGGCCCTGCATTTCCGAAGTCTTGTTGCGGACTTGAGCTTGAGGCGTTCTCTCTCGTTCTCAAACTCCTTTACCTGGCGGTACAACTCTTCGTAAGATGGCTTTCTCACTGAACGTCTCCCGATTGTTGTAACTATCTGCATGATCTATCTGCTCTTTTTTTCAAGCCGATAATATTGAACCTGGTTCCTGATGGTCGGTCAGAAGGTTCACCTTTTTTTCAATTAATGTTATGGGTAATCCGGGAAAGGACTCAAAATGACGGTAATGTTGCGGGTCCTCCGCAACGAGGTCACTTATCCGGGAAAAGGAATCCCGGATAAATATCCGGCCGCTTCGATTTTTCTGGTAAATACCGAAACAAATCGTTTCCCGTTCTTCCTGTGATAGCTTACTGATCAGGTTTTTCGTGGTCCATATTTCACCATTTCTCGCGAATTCGGAAAGGCGTCCGGCAATATTGATGGTATCGCCGAGAGCGGTGAATTCAACATTTCTGGCCGAATGGATGGTGCCGAAAAATTCCTGTCCCTCATTAATGCCGGTATTAAGAAAGAGTTCATTGCTCCAACTCTTTTTGGCTCTCCACCTGCTGCTGAACTCACTCACCACCTCACGAACTTCCAAGGCGCAGTCAAGGGCATTCATGAGATAATTGCCGTCATTTTTGTGGATGAAGTAATAGAGCATGCCATCGCCAGCGTGCTTGCCGTAAATGCCGCCATATCGCTCAAAGGTCGGACCGACGACCTCCCAGAGGCCGTTGATTAATTCAAAATACTCTCCGGGCAGTAACTCGGCGCTGATTTTGACCGAATCCTGGAGGTCGGCAACCAGCACGCCAAGGGAAACAAGTGAAGGCATCCTGTTTCTGAGCAGGGCATTGATTACCTTTTCCCGGTGAGTAAGCATGTCGAGGAACTCACTGTTAATGCCCTCGTCGGGTAGAAAAACGAAGAAAATTCCTTCCCTGAAGGTCATGGTATGGACCCAGTACGTCTTCCGGGAATGGTCATCGGCAACGACGGAAACCGGCAGGTGATAGAAAGCGTCCCGACTTGCCGCCGGTTTTCTGCTCTCGAAAAGCCCCTGCATCAGTTCCGACTCGCTCCTGGTCATACCCTTGAAAAGATTGCTCAGCCGGTCTTTATCAATGGCCTTCTGGAGAATCGTAAAATTCAGGGTAATGATCTCCTGCCAGTTTTGCCCTGTGGAGCCCAGCCCCTGGTTCAGCAGCAGGCGAAAAACATTCCGGGATTCGATATCAACAAGAGACCGAACCCTTTGCTTGAATATCAGATCCTCGGCCGGCTTATTGATCCACTCGATCTCAAAATTATGATTAACCAGATAAGCCGGTGAATCGATATCACAAATAGTCACACTCAGGTTGCCGGAGGAACAGGCACTGGACACCTTGCCCCGGGATTGGCGGCTGTCATGCCCCCCTCTCTCGTCCTGCGGCTGTACCTGAGAGCCGGACGGAGCGGTTTCCTCTTCATCCTTTCGAAATATGGCGGCAATATCGGCAATCGAGTGGCCCTGGGTTTTTAACAACTTGACCTTGAAGATGTTTTCCAGGCTTTCAGGAGGGAAATAACCAATTTGCTTGACACCCTGCTGGCCGGAGCGAGGACGGCCGACAATGGGTTTCGGGAGGATGCCAAGCTTGATGTAATTGTTGAGAGTTGCTCTGGAGATACCTGTTTTGTCAATAATTTCCTTGCTCGTTATCAGGTCGCTCATAATTTTCTTTTTTCCTCTCAATAATGGCGGGGAAAATAATAACCATCGATACAGGCTATATGGCAATTTTTCGCTTGTACTGAATAATTACAAAAAATACAGGAACACCAACACCTCACCACCCCAGCCTTCTTAAGAGGCGGAGGACTGGATAAAAAGGAGCCTTCATTTAAACAGTTTGAAAGAGACTGCCAGGGCGCCTTCCTCCAGCCCCCTTCTCCCTGACCTTGTTTTCAGGAAACAGCATTTTTTGATAGATGTCAAGAAAAATTATACAGTACAGATCCCCCGGCCACCTTATTGTAATTATACAGCTTAGACATGCTAACTATTCAAAATACCAAAAAGTTACAAAAACTCAACTTACACTTTATACAGATAGTCAAGATAGTTAGACAGTATAAAATGCTCCGTTGGCCCAGAAAAGGCTCGAGGTGTTGATTTGGCGCTGTACTCCGCAGCCAACGCTCGGGAGGAAGCCTGCTGTAATTTATTTTTCTTTTGATATTAAACTGTTACCAGGAAAATAAAAGATGATCCGCGAACAAAATCTGTCCGGAAAATGAGGCTTTGGGGGCGAGAATCAGGTACAGGGCAGAGGCATTCCGGGACAGGCGCGCAGAAAAAAATAACCACCGGCCGAATATTCACGGATTATTTTGTGGGAATAACGAGGCGAGCGAGTTTGCGAGACTCCGGAGAGATTATACTACTGAACAATTACATTTTTCCGAATCCGCGACGGCTTGAGGTGATACTCCATGCAATATCTGGAATTTATTACATTATCGTTGATATAAAATCATTTTCCGGTCTTCACCGCGTCGCCCTGCGGGGCGCCCGGTAACGGCCGCCGCTGCTGCATTGGCAACTCGGAATGCTCACGGATTCAGGATATTTTAAACGGTGGGGATAAGGCTTTGAGAAAAAGGACCGCGCCAGCCTATTCTGCTCATCATGGTCTTTGTATCTCCTCTCCAGCCTGTTCAACAACTGACGAATACAGCTCAAAACGGTTTCTTCCTTTTTTCTTGGCTTCGTACATGGCAATGTCCGCATTCCGCAGCATGGTTTTCGCATCGTGACAATCCTGCGGATAGATACTGATGCCAATGCTCGCGCCGATGGAGCACAGGTGTCCTTCTACCTCTATGGGCTCATTGAGCAGTTCAATTGTCTTTTGCGCTACATTTTTGGCGCCTTCCACGGATTTCGTGCTTTCCAGCAGAATGACGAACTCGTCGCCACCCAGGCGGCAAACGCTGTCCGAGACCCGCAACGTTTTTTTAAGCCGCTCGGCAACCTGCAGCAACACCAAATCACCGACAGAATGACCATACTTGTCATTGATCGGTTTAAAACGGTCAAGATCGATAAAAAGCAGGCAGATCATCCTTCCTTGACGCTTGGCCAGAGATATGGCCTGCGGCAGTCGATCATTAAAATAATTGCGATTTGGCAGGTCGGTCAGGGAATCATGATCGGCCATGTAGCGAATAAGCTCGGCGGCCTGTTGACGTTCGGTTACGTCCTGAAAAACGAGAACACCGCCGGTAACCTCGCTGCCTTCGAAAATGGGGGTTGCGCGACAATCGACGGGAAAGCTTGTTCCATCATTCCGCAGCAGCCGCAGTTCGTCATAATGGAATGAAGACGTCTGGGCGGAGTTTTTTAAAAAAGGACAGCAATCGAGGGTGAAATCATCGGTACCGGCCAGGGAAACCTTAAAAACTTCATGAAATTTTTTGCCGATAACCTCCTCCTGGGTAAAGCCGAGCATTTTCAGGGCAGCGGGGTTGATAAAGCTTATGCGCATATCCTTATCAACGCCGCAGATGCCGTTGGCGGCGGCCTCCAGGATCATCTCGTAATTGCGTGACATCCGCTCAAGTTCCAGCCGGGCACGATGCGCGGCCAGGATGTACTTGATCCGGTTTCTCAGAACCGGCCAGTGAATGGGCTTGCGGATACAATCAACCGCACCGGCGCGAAAAGACTGGTCAACCGACTCTTCATCATCCAGGGCCGTAATCATCAGTACAGGGGGCGGGTCGGGCAACAGCGACCTGATATGCTCGCAGACTGCGGGGCCGTCAATCCCGGGCATTGCAATATCCATGATAATCAGGTCGAAGACGGTCCTGGTCAAGAGCTGCAAGGCCTGGTTGCCGTTCTGCGCTTCGGTGACTTTATACTGTTCACCTTCTAAAAACTGCCGGAGAAGCAGACGGAGGACCTCGTCATCATCGACAATGAGAATGGATGGGGGTGGGTTGGAAAAGAGTGAGGTCATGGATATGCTGTTGTTAAGATTAAACCAAGTAAGATGAATTCTGAATCCGTGACGGCTTGAGATTACACTTCATGCAATATCTGGAATTTATTGCATTATTGTCCAATAAATTCATTTTATATTCTTCACCGCGCCGCCCTCCGGGGCGCCCGATAACGGCACAGCTGCTGCGTTGGCAACTCCTTGATATCACACCAGGATAATCAATATCGTTGCCGCCTCGAAGGTCTCGCAGGCTCGCTATCTGCATCTGCACCATTCTCGAACGCTCACGGATTCAGATATATCAAAACAGCTCACCGGAAATTCATCACCCTGCCGATGTTATAGTGTGTAATAATTCTTATCTTTCATCAAGCTTTTCCCTTAAAAAAATCGCGACCTGCTCTGCTGCCTGTTTTATTTTTTTTAAAAGAATTTCCATGTTGGCCATATTTTTGTTGTTCCCCATAGTTTCCGCAAGCCGGCAGAGCTCGGCCAGATGAGTTGCTCCGAACTGGCTGCAACTCCCTTTTATGGTATGCGCAACCCGGCTGACAACGGCGCTTTCTCCTTCGGCAATGGCCTGTTGCAACTGCTCCAGCCGGCCTTGCAGTGAATGGAGAAAAACCCTGATGACCGGCTGGATATCACCAATATTTTCCTGCAGCTCCGCCAGGACCTTATCGTCAATGGGCTGACTGCCGGCCGGCTTGGTTTTAGGTTCACTTTTTCCCGCAGCCGCGGGAAGGGTATGCGGCCTGGTATGAATATGAATCCCCGCATCCGGCAGCCAGTTGTCAAAAACATGTTGCAATCTGTCGAAATCCAGGGGCTTGAGGAGGCAATCATCCATGCCGACCGCCGAACAGTGCTGCCTGGTGTCCTGGGTCGCATCCGCGGTCAGGGCAATGATCACCGGATGTTTTCTGGACTTGCCCGCCGTCAGGGACCGGATGGCGGCCGTTGCGTCGAAGCCGTCCATAACCGGCATCCGGCAATCCATAAAAATCAGATCAAAGTCCCTGTTTTCGCAGAGACGAACGGCCTCCCGGCCATTTTCAACCGTGAGGATATGGGTGCTGGTGTTTTGCAGAATAGTCTCCAGGACAAAGCGATTGGTTTCATCGTCATCCACGATCAGGATAGAAGTTAAAGCCGGTGAACGCCCGGGGCCGCGCCGCTCGCTTTCATGGCGGCAATCATATTGCGGCGGCTCGGGCCGGGGTTGCGCTTTTTTGGCCGGTTCACTTCCTGCGAGCCGCAGGGGCAGGGTGAACCAGAACCGGCTGCCCTTCCCTTCCGTTGATTCAAAGCCGATCTCGCCGTCCATCAGGCTCACCAGTTTCTGGCAAATGGCAAGGCCGAGGCCGGTACCGCCGTGCCGACGGGTTGTCGAATTGTCGATCTGCGAAAAGGGAATAAAAAGCTGATCCGTCTTGTGGGCGGGAATGCCGGGGCCGGTATCCTCGACCTCGAAGCGCACTACCTCCTGCCTGGCATCGGTCTTTGACCCGGTGACTCGCAGGACCACGGAGCCGCGGTCGGCAAACTTGATTGCATTGCCGAGAAGATTGACCAGGATTTGACGGATACGGTAGCTGTCGCCAAGATAGCATCCCGACAAGCGGGGATCGATTTCCGCGTACACCCCGAGATTTTTGCCTTGGCCGGTAAGGCTGTACAGCTTGATCAGTTCGTCGACGAGTTTTCTCAGGTCGAACTCTCCGATATCAAGTTCCATTTTGTCGGCCTCGATCTTGCTGAAATCGAGGAGACTGTTGATCAGCGTCAGGAGATTGCGGGCCGAGGTCAGGACCAGGTTGGAATAATGTCTCTGTTTGCTGTCAAGCTTGGTATCAAGAAGGATCTCGGTCAGGCCGATGACCCCGTTCAGCGGCGTCCGGATCTCATGGCTGATCATAGCCAGGAAATCGCTTTTGGCCTTGTTGGCGGCGTCCGACTGGGTTGCTTGCTGTTTCAACTCCCGGTTCAGGAGCTGCAGCTTGCCGATTGTTTTCTGCAACTCCTCTATCTGCGCTTGCATTTCTTTTTCACGAGAGGTCATGATGCCCTAAAAAAGAGAAAGCTGTTGAATTTTGCACCTCGCATGCCTTTTGTTCGCCTGCCCGGTCTCGGTGCGGCTGAGCAGGGCGGCGGGAATCTCCCGTAGAAACCGCGAGGGTTGGCGGCTGCAGGTTTTGCCGTTTATCCTTCTGCCGGCGGCATGGCTCAGGAAAACCATTCGTTCCGCCCTGGTCAGGCCGACGTAGAAGAGCCGCCGTTCTTCTTCAAGGTGCCGCTGTTCCTCTGCCGCCGTCAGGGGCTGCCGCGGGGCAAACGGCAGCAGGCCCTCTTCCAGGCCGGCCAGAAAGACAACCGGAAACTCGAGCCCCTTGGAGGCATGCAGGGTCATGAGGGCCACGGCCTCGGCCCGTTTATCATAGACAACCGAGTCATTATAATGTTGCAGATGGTCGGCCAGCGAGGTGAGCGACGAGCCGAACGTCACGGCCAACCGGAGGAAACGAACCACCTCTCCATCCGCCGGATCAAGTTGATACCGGGGCAGGACGATGCTGCGCAGCGCCGGTTCGATACCTGTTGCGGCTGCGGTTTCCCGCAGCCGGGTGCGCAAGGCCTGGAAATCAGCCACTGCAGCGCCAAGCCGGGCAGGGAGTTTTTGCTCTACCCCGGACAAGGCGGTAAGCGGGTCCCGGCAGCCGACCGGCAGCAAGGGCTCCAGTCCGCCCAGGCTCCGGCGGCCGATCCCTTTTTCCCGGCCCAGGAGGGCAAGCAGGTTGGCGCTGTCGCCCCTTTCCGCCGCGATCAATACCCATAAATAAAGAACCAGGGCCGCCCCTGACAGGTAGAACGGAACAATGTCCACCACCTGGACCGGGATACCGCGGTCGGCAAATACCCCGGCCAGCACCTCGGCCTGCCGGCCGGTCCGGTACAACACCGCAATATCGCCGAGGGCGAGACCGGCATCGTCGCTCCGGTCCGTCAGCTTGTCTATTTCGCGGTGAGTAGTGCCGCCGAGGAGACGTTCAACCTGGCCGGCGATAAAAACGGCCTCCGCGACAGCGGATGATGAACGGTGAATAAAAATATCGCCCTGCCCTTCCCCCCCGGCCATGGCCCCGGCAGCAGAGTCCGGCCCGCCGGCCGCACCGATGACCTGCCCTGCCGCCTTGACCAGGACCGGACCACTGCGGTAATTGCGGACCAGGCTGTGCTGCTCGGGGTGCAGGGCCTCGATGAACCGGTAAAACCAGGCCGGGTCCGAACCGCGAAAGCCGTAAATAGCCTGGTTCGGGTCACCGATGGCAAAAACCGGCGAGGTGGCGGCCAGGAGCAGAACCAGGTCATACTGATTCCCGTTGAGATCCTGGAACTCATCGATAAAAAGGGCCCCGGCGGCCCGGCGCATGGTTGCCGCCGTCTGGTTCTTCTGCCGCAGCAGCGAGGCGGCCAGGGGGACCACGGCGTCGATGTCCACCAGGTTCGCCTCTTCCAGGGCCGCGAAATAAGGCTGCAGGCCGGCCGGGCACGATGATAACCGCGCCGGAGTCTTCTCCAGCAGGGCCGCAATGCCCTGCTCCCGTTTTTTCAACTCCCCGGCGGTGTCGCCGGAATAAAGCGAACGAAGCAGCCAGCGGCGCATCTCCGGCCCGGCGACCCGCAGGCCGGGGTTGTCCCGGCGCAGCCAGTGCAGGCAATAGCCGTGAAACGTGGCCACAAAGACCGGCGCGGCCGGACCCAGCTCCCGGTCCAGCCGCTGCTGCAATTCATCGGCCGCTTTATTGGTAAAGGTGATCACCGTGCAGCACGTCTTTTCTTCCGTCACCATCCTGATCACCCGCCGCACCAGGGTGTGGGTCTTGCCGGTTCCGGGGCCGGCCTTGACGATAATGTACTCGGCCGGGCTGGCAACAACCTGCCTCTGCTCAGGATTGAGATTTTTTTTAAGCCCGGCGCCGCTTTTTTTTTTGCGGACCCGGACCGGCCGCACGATCGGTCCGGCAGCACGCTTTTTTCTCGGCGCGGCCGCAGTAACACCGAAAAGGTTCAGCTGGCCGCCGAAATTGCGCCTCTCCTCGTCGGTAAAGACCCGGATCACGCCGAACTCACCGTCATAACCGGGCTGCCGGATAACCTGTCCGGTGCGGATACGATGAACGGCCTCGCCCAGCATGGGGGAAGCCTCGCGGTTTAACTCCTCGATTTCCGCCTGCAAGAGGATATTGAATTCCGAGCCGAAATGCCGCAGCAACCTTGCATAGGCATGCATCACCTTCAGGCTTGCCGGACCGGTTCCCAGGAGTTCGCCGAGCACTTCCGGCAGCGGCACCAGGCTGTGTACTGCGGGCGAGCCCCGGGGATACGCCGGCGCCGGCCGGTCGGCCAGTTCCATGACCCGGTTCAGGACGCCGACGGTCAGGGGGCGGCCGCATACGGGGCAGATCCCCTTGACTTTCCAGGTCTCGGCCGGCTCCAGGCAGATGCCGCATTTCCGGTGGCCGTCGCAATGATACTTGCCCTCTTCCGGGTAAAATTCAATGGTGGCGGCAAAGACCTGGCGGCCGGACTCATCGACCGGGGCGCGCAAGGCCTCGCGCATGGAATAAAAGTCAAAGCCGGTGTTAAAGATATTGGCTTCGCGGCCGAGTTTCTGGGGCGAATGACAGTCAGAGTTGGAAATCAGGCTGAAACGGTCCAGGGACGAAAGCAGGCGGTTCATGTCCGGGTCCGAGGATAACCCGGTTTCCAGGGCAAAGATATGGCTGCCCAGGTCGCCGAAACATTCATCAATAGTGTCGAAACCGGATTTTGAGCCGAAGATGGAAAACCAGGGGGTCCAGATGTGGGCCGGCACCAGGAATCCTTCCGGCGCCTTTTCCAGGAGAATCTCCAGCAGGTCCCGGCTGTCCAGGCCGAGAATCGGCCGGCCGTCGGCCTCAAGGTTGCCGATTCCGGCAAGCGTTGCGTTGAGACGCCGGACCGAGTCGAAATCAGGGGCGAACAGGATATTGTGGACCTTGCGGACCCGGCCGCCCCGTTTGTAGATGGAACTGATTTCAGAGGTCAGGACAAAACGGATATTGTGTTCCTGCCAGGCGTCAGGGTCGACGCCGTCCGGCAGCTTGACCTCGGGGACGCAGGGAGCGCCGGGCTTGAGCCGGAAAAAACCGGGCTCCGCCTCTTCCAGGTTTTCGACCAGGTGGCCGAACCAGCCGGGGTGGGTAAAATCACCGGTTCCCAGCACCTGGATTCCCTTGATTGCGGCCCAGGCCGCCAACCCCGGGAGATGGCTCGACTTGCTGGTCGCTCTCGAGTAGCGGGAATGAATATGGAGGTCGGCTATATATTCCAATGTCATCAACCGGTTAATGAAGAATTGACACCATAGAGTCCGTGGAGCTTGATATAGTGCAGAACGGCCGGCGGCAGCAACGTTTCGACCGGCTCGCCACGGGCCAGGCGTTTTCGGATCTCCGATGATGATACGCCGGAATGGGCGTCGGCGAAATAAAATATCCGGGACCCATCATCGCGGCACCAGGCCTGCCGCTGCTCGTCAAAGGTGAAATGACCGGGCATAAGGGCCACCGCCTCGGCCAGGTCAACCGCGGGCACACCGGGCCGGGCCACAACCACAAAATCGGCGAGGCGCAGCAGGTCGGCATACCGGTACCACAGGTGGAGCTCCCTGAAGCTGTCGGCACCGATAATTAGATAAAATTCCTGCGGCCCCAGGCGCGTGCGCAGTTCACGAAGGGTGTCGACAGTGTATGAAGGGGCCTGCCGTTCCGCTTCGAGCAGTGATATGGACATCCGCGGCCGACCGGCCAGGGCCAGTTCAAGCATGGCCACCCGGTGGGAATAAGCGGCCGCCGGTTGGCGCTTGTGCGGCGGATAGGCGGCGGGGATAAACAGCAACCGGTCCAGCCGGTAACCGGCCAACACGTCCCGGGCCGCCGACAGATGACCCTCATGTACAGGATCAAATGTTCCCCCGAACACCCCTATCTTCCGCACTTTTTCAGTATTGACAGCCACCGTTTACAGCCGGGTCTCACCTGCACCGTAGACGATGAACTTTCTGGTCGTCAGCTCTTCAAGCCCCATGGGGCCGTAGGCGTGCAGCTTGGTGGTTGAGATACCGATTTCAGCCCCCAGGCCGAACTGGCCGCCATCGTTAAACCGGGTCGAGGCATTGATCATCACGGCCGAGGCATCAACCTCACGAAGAAATCGCTGGCCATGGCCATAGGAGTCGGTGACAATCACCTCGGTGTGCCGGGAACCGTACTGCTCAATGTAGCGCATGGCCTCGTCCATATCGTCAACAACCTTGACGGTCATGATCAGGTCAAGAAACTCGGTGCCCCAGTCGCTGTCCGCCGCCGCCTTGATTGCCGGCAGAATCTCGCAGCTGCGGGGACAGCCGCGCAGTTCGACCCCGGCCCCTGTCAGCTCTGCCGCCGCCGCCGGCAGAAAGACGGCGGCGATGTCACGATGAACCAGCAAACCCTCCAGGGCGTTGCAGACCCCGGGGCGCTGGGTTTTGCCGTTCATGACAATGCGCACGCCCATGTCGATGTCGGCGTCTTGATCGATGTAAACATGGCAGACCCCCTTGTAATGCTTGAGCACGGGGATCCGCGAAGTCTTCGTGACAAACCTGATCAGTCCCTCGCCGCCCCTGGGAATAATCACATCAATGAATTCTTCCTGGGCCAGCATCACGTTGACCGCCTGCCGGTCCGTAACGGGAATGACCTGGACTACGTCAGTGTCGACATTCTCGGCGGCAAGGACATCCCGCAATAAACCGGCAAGGGCCAGGTTGGAATGAATAGCCTCGGAGCCGCCGCGCAGCAGCACCGCGTTGCCAGCCTTCAGACAGAGCGCGGCCGCATCAATCGTAACATTGGGCCGTGACTCGTAAATCATGCCCACCACGCCGAGGGGTACCCGCATCCGCCCGACCACAATGCCGCTGGGGCGACGCTTCATGTCGTCAACTTCTCCCACCGGGTCAGGCAGGGCCGCCACTTCGCGAAGTCCCTGCACCATGGACCGGATCACCGCCTCACTGAGCGCCAAACGGTCAAGCATGGCGGCGGAAAGCCCCTTGGCACGGCCGGCCGCCAGATCTTTTTCGTTCTCCGCCGCGATAAAGTCACGCTGCTCAAGCAGGGCGGCCGCCGTTTGCAGCAGGACCCGGTTCTTTACGGCCGTGGGCAGCGCGGCAAGCCGGCGCGAGGCCCGGCGCGCCTGCCGGGCCATCCGAACAACTGTTTCTTCAAGCTGTGCGGTTTCCATCTTTTCCCCCTCTGTACGCAAAATTACGCTAAATCTTTTTCAGTGTTTCTATACCAAGCTCATCTTGACGATTTTCATCATCAAGGATAACCAGGTTGTCCCGGTGAATAATCTCGTCGCTGTCCCGGAAGCCGAGAATATCTTCAATCTCCCGGGTATTGCGGCCCTTGATTTTTTTAATATCAGCCGAGCTGTAATTCGTCAGGCCGGCGGCGATAACCTTGTTGTCCCGGGTCTTGCAATGCACCGACGCACCAACCTTAAACTTGCCCTCCACCTCAAGGACCCCGGAGGGCAACAGGCTCCGGCCCTGCTCGGCAACGGCCTGGCAGGCGCCCTCGTCCAGGAGAAGATACCCTTCGGGACGCAGCACATAGGCGATCCAGTGCTTGCGGCCCTTCATCCTCTCCGAGCGCGGCAGGAAAAAAGTCCCAACCATCTCGCCGCTGAACAGGTCTTTTAAAATTTCCTGTTTGTTGCCCGGGCCGATAAAGGAACTGCCGCCGCAGGCGGCGACCATCTTGGCTGCCCTGATTTTCGAGTGCATGCCGCCGCTCCCCTGGGCGCTGCGGGTATGACCGGCCATCTTTTCAACCTCATGGTCAATGCGGGCCACGGTATAGACCGGCCTGGCGGCAGGATCTTCATGGGGACCGGCCGTGTACAGGCCGTCGACATCGGTGAGAATGATAAACATGTCCGCGCCGATCATGTTGGTGATCAGGGCGCCCAGGGTGTCATTATCGCCAAACCGGAGTTCTTCGACCGAAACTGTGTCATTTTCATTGATAATGGGAATCACGCCGAATTCGAACAGCGTCAGGATGGTATTGCGGACATTGAGATATCGATCACGATGGGACAGGTCGTTATGGGTCAGGAGAACCTGGGCGACCTGCTGATCATAATGGGCAAAGGCCTGTTCGTAGGCCTGCATTAACAACCCCTGCCCCATGGCGGCAAGGGCCTGCTTCACCTTGAGAGCCCGGCTCATTTTCCGGCCGGCGCCCAGCCGCTGCCGGCCGGCGGCCACGGCCCCGGAAGTGACCAGGATCACCTCTCTGCCGGTACCCAGGAGAAAGGAGAGATCACGGGCCAGGTTGTCGATCATCCCGGTCTTCAAGCCCTGCCGGCTGGTCAGGACGGCACTGCCCACCTTGACCACGACCCTCTTCGCCTGGTCGAAAAGAGTCTGGCGGTAAAAAAGGCCGTCCTCCAAGCTGGTCTGGAAAGTCATTGCACCTACTCTCCGGAGTCGTCGAATATAACCGCAAGGCGCTTCTTCAGCTCCCCGATCCCCTCGCCGGTTTGCGCCGAAATGGCAAAGACATCCAATCCCTCGGCCTTGAAAAGATTCCGCAGTTCCAGCAGCCGGGCCTGATCGATCAGATCAATCTTGTTCAAGATAATAACATAACGGCGGCCGAGAAGCTCACTCTTATATGCCGCCAGCTCCCGTTCGAGAACGCGAAAATCTTCCAATGCCTGGTCGCTCCCGGTACTCGCATCAATAATGTGGAGCAGAACCGAGGTCCGTTCCACATGTTTCAAGAAACGGTGCCCAAGGCCGACGCCTTTATGAGCGCCTTCAATCAGGCCGGGAATATCCGCAATAATGCAGGGGGAGCTGTATTTAAACTGCAGGACCCCAAGTTGCGGCTTCAAGGTGGTAAACGGATACGGGGCCACCTTGGGATTGGCGGCGGACAGGCGGGAGAGCAGGGTGGACTTGCCGGCATTGGGCAGGCCGATAAGCCCCACATCGGCCAGCAGTTTAAGCTCAATTTTCAGCCAGAGCTCCTGCCCGGGCCGGCCGGGAGTCGCCTTGCGGGGCGCCCTGTTCGTCGAGGTGGCAAAGCGGGCATTCCCCAGGCCGCCCTTGCCGCCGCGCGCGGCAAGCAAAGAGTCGTCCGCTCCGGTCAGGTCGGCGAGCACCTCCCCGGTTTCCGCGTCCCTGATAATCGAACCCGGCGGGACCCTGACTATGCAGTCCCTGCCGTTGCGGCCATGCATGTCCTTGCCCCCGCCGTTGCCGCCGCGTTCCGCCTTAAAATGCGAACGATAGCGAAAATCGATCAACGATATCATCTGGGCATCGACCTTGATGTGCACACTGCCGCCATGCCCGCCGTCACCGCCATTGGGACCGCCACGGGGGACAAACTTCTCCCGGCGGAAGCTGACACAGCCATTGCCGCCATCGCCCCCCTTTACAAAAAATTTGGCCTCATCGATAAATGACATTATAGCACGCCATACCCACAATTAAAAAAACTCGACCTCAAGCACGCTTGAGGTCGAGTTTTAAACCATTGCGAGACCGATACTCAATCTTCGCAACATGAAATCCCGGCAGGGATAAAAAAATCAGGCAGGATAAACGCTGACCCGTTTACGCTGGTGGCCAAATGTTTCGAACTTGACGACCCCGTCGATCTTGGCAAAGAGCGTATAGTCCCTGCCGCAGCCGACATTTTCACCCGGGTGAATCCTGGTACCCAGTTGCCGCACCAGGATGCTGCCGGCCGGCACGGTCTGACCGCCGAATCGTTTTACTCCCCGCCTCTGTCCTTTACTGTCGCGGCCGTTCCGTGAACTGCCGCCCGCCTTTTTATGTGCCATGGTATCCTCCCGCGGATCAAATAAGTTACGCTGAAATATCCTCAATAGTCAGTGCCGTATACGGCTGACGATGTCCGCGTTTAACCCGGTAACCTTTACGCCGCTTTTTCTTGAACACGACAACCTTTTTCGCCCTGCCCTGTTCGGCAATCTTGGCAATGACCTTGGCACCGTCAACGACCGGCTGACCGATTTTAGCCTCCTCGCCGTCAACGACCATCAGGACATCGGCCAATTCAACCGTGTCACCGACATTACCTTGAATTTTTTCAACGCGCAGCCGGTCACCGGTTGCGACATGATACTGTTTCCCACCGGTACGAATAATAGCGTACATGCGACTCCTCTCTCTATTCAATAACCAGAAATTATAATATTTGGCAGAATCTAACAATTAACTACAAAACACCACGACATGTCAAGAAGAAATATCCGGAATTCGCACCCTAAAAGGGAGCGCAATAAAACAAATCATCGTTCGGGCATCCCGTCCCCAGGCCATATCGAGCCGCCCCCAAATCATAGAACCATCAAACAAGAGCCGCTCGATAGTCCCAACAAGTCCCCCCTCACCCCAACCCTCTCCCCCGGGAGAGGGTTGGGGTGAGGGGGGACTTGTTCAAAGCGCCAATCCCAAGAGTTTATTTATCAGCTCCCCCCCTCATCCTACTTTTTTACATTAAAATAAAATTTATATTTTTTTTGGGATTATAGGTAGTTAGTGATACAATATCAGCATGCAATATTATAAACAGATATTGCTGAAGACCGGTCGCAAACGGACGGCACCATGTTTTTTTACATGGAAAAAATCATCGACTGCAGAGAATTGCGCTGAAACAGGTAGCCGAAAAAATTCTCTCTTGTAAAATTTAGCATGCCGTCATATAGTGCATTAGCAATGCACTATATATGTACAAATATTGCATTACTAATGCAATATACGAGGACGATAGATGGACAAACGTAAACTGCGGGAATTGCTTATTGAGCATAAGGAACACGCCCTGAAAGCAGGGGATTATTTTGCGCGACAAGCAGCTTCGGACCCGGACCGCCTCTTTACCCAAAAGGAGATCCATACGATCACCGGGGTCCGGCGTTCCGGCAAGTCCACCCTCATGCGGCTGTTGATGAAAAAACTTCTGGACAGCGGGCGGGCGGTGCGGAACCAGCTTTTTTTCCTCAATTTCGAAGATGAACGGTTCGCGGAATTTGTGCTCGATGATTTTCAGGCCCTGTATGAGGCCTATCTTGAAATCGAGGCACCGGCTGGTAAGAAATATTTCTTTCTGGACGAGATCCAGAATATCCCCGGCTGGCAGCGCTGGGTGAACAGGCTCTATGAATTTGAAGACATCAAGATCTTCGTCACCGGCTCAAACGCCGCTATGCTCAGTGCCGAGATCGCCGCGGCCCTTACCGGCCGCAACCGGATAATCGAACTCTATCCTTTTTCCTTTCTGGAGTTTGTGCAGGCAAAAGGAACAATCCCTGATGAGCGGGACTTCCTGCGGCCTGAAAAACGGGCTGCCCTGGTTCATCTTTTTGATCGTTACCTTCAGACCGGCGGTTTTCCGGAGGCGGTGAAAACCGGCGACACCTCCATCCTGCAGGAATATTTCCGGGATATAATCTACCGGGACATCGTTGCCAGGCACGGAATCAGAAACGTACATGAACTCAGGGAGTTGGTTCTCTATCTGGCTTCCAACCTTTCCTGCATGATGAGCTACAAAAAACTACAAAGCCTTATTTCTGTAAAAAGCACCAATACGGTCAAAAAATACCTCGGCTACCTGGCAGACGCCTACCTGTTCATCTCTGTCGATCTTTTTGATTACTCCGTAAAAAAACAGATATACAACCCTGCCAAGATCTACTGCATTGATCACGCCCTGGCCGCTGCCGCCGGCTTTAGGTTCTCAGCCGATATCGGCCGCACCCTGGAGAATATCGTCTGCCTGGAACTCAAGCGGCGCGGTCATGAGATTTACTACTGGCGGAACCGGACCGGCCTGGAGGTTGACTTTGTGATCAAACAGGGCCTTGATATCACCGGGGCCATCCAGGTGTGCCACGACCTGGAAGCACCGGACACTAAACGTCGCGAGATCAAGGCCGCAATTGCGGCGGCAAAAACATTCGACCTGGATACAGTAAAAATAATCACCTCGGATGCCTGGCAGGAAGAGACTTTTGATGGCATAAAAATCGATTGTATCCCGATCTGGAAGTGGTTGCTGGGGTGAACATCATGTCATTGAAACCGGAGATATAATGGCCGGCGTTGCCAGATTCCTGGTCTGATTTCGTAGATAGTTAGCTTTACTCGTAGTCAAATCTGACAAGTCGGGATGAAAAAAGTCATATTGCTTGCTACTACGATCAGAGGGAGCATCATTTTGGAGATTCCTTAATATCAATCCCTTTGCCCTCTGTGTCAATGTGAGTGAGACATCTACCCCTTGAGAAATTAGTGTAGGGCGGGTAGGAGTACATACTATGGAAACCGTACAATTAAAATCACATCCTATGGCCGAGCAACCAGCTTTGGACATTGATGGAATTCCATCAATGTCCACCACCCCCGATCAGGCAATATCTTCGCCGCCTTCGTCTGCCGGGCAATATGCCGGCCGTTACTGCCGGCTCATGATAATATCTCCATACCAGGCAGTGGCGGCTTGACCGGTATTATCGGTATCGGTCATAATGGCAATACCGCTGATAAGCGGCGGATTTTTCTTAAAGGCCGCCCGGTAATCATCAGCAATATTGCGCCGTTCCCTGACCCATTTACCGACCCTGTCCGTGCCGCTCTCGATGACAATCATCTTAACCCGGTCGGCGTAGGGATTGGTAAATATACGGCCGATTCCGGCCTTATTGGCCCAGATATAACTGATGGTGCCCACGGGAGGATATTCACCATAAACCATTTTATAGGCATCAAACTTAACCCCTTCCCAGAAACCGGTTTTCTTTGAATCATAGGCGAAGGTTATATATATCCTGGCCGGATAATCGTCACCGCTCTTTTTAGAGACATCTCCCTTTGACAAAATATTTTTCACCTTCCACTGCCAGCTGATAATGGGATATTGGGCCGGGTTGATGGTAATTTTACGGATCAGGCCGGAAGCGCCGTTTTCGCTCCGGGCCTTAATCACCCAGCGTCCATCAACCACAACATGGCGGTAACGGCTTAAAGTTTTAATCTTCTTAAAAGTAAGAGGCTTCCAGCCCTTTGGCATAGTACCATCTGGAGTGGAAGCAGAAAAATTGCCGACAACAAGCACATCAGAAACGGCCAGCACTCCCCTGCTGATTAACAAAAACAACAGGATAAAACACAACCCGGCAACAGCCTTTATTCCGTAATGAATGTTCTGATTATCTCCAGCCTTAAGACCAGACATGATCCTGCCCGTTATTTTTCGCATACTTTTTGACCTACTGCTGACATGTTATATAACCAAGAGCGTTTTATCATTCGTCCCGCCCAGCAATTCCAATCCAATTCTTATGTTGAGCTCAACATAACGCGTGTAATGTGAAGTTCATAATTATGTGAAGTTGTCTCCCTCTGTCCGATGATCCTCCTTTCCATTCGTTGTGTCGATCAATAATTTACTACACATAATTCGGATGTTTTGGCAAGATTATTCAGCCATTGCAGGATGTCCGGTTTATGCCAGAGTTCCTTCTTCTTGATGGTGAGCGCGCCAGCCTTCTCCAGCATCCGCCGTTTCATCTCCATATCGATTTCTACATAAATATGTGTGGTATTAACGTCCGCGTGACCGAGCCAGTAACTTACCATGTTGATATCATTTCCCGACCGCAGCAGATGCATGGCCGTAGTGTGCCGGATAGTATGCGGGTTAACTTTTTTTGTCTTAATGGCAGGGCACTGATCTTGGGCGGCTGATCCGTATTTATTAGTGATATAGCGGATTCCGAAGCGCGTGATGGGAGCGCCGTTGGCATTGAGAAATAGATAGTCGATTCCTGGCTCTTTCGGGAAGCGTTGTTCCAAGTAAGCTTGAAGAGCAGTAACCGTTTCCGGCCATAGGGGGCATGCGCGATGTTTTTTTCCCTTGCCCAGCAGGTGAACCTGACCGGCCCCATCCAGACGCAGATCGGAGATTTTAAGCGCGACAATTTCACTGACGCGGGCGCCGGTGTTGTAGAGCAGCAAAAGTAGCGCCCGGTCACGGATTCCGGTCCGTGAATTAATGTTCACCGTATCAAGGACGGCCTGCATTTCATTCTCCTCAAGGTAGTCAACTGTTTGCTGTTGGGTGCGTTTCAAAGGGATAGCGCGGATTCTTTGGCACTGCGGCAGCAAGGCGGGTTCTTCTCTGGCTATAAAGGCGAACAAGCTGCGAATGGCTGCCAACCTGGCGTTTCTCGTTCCGGCAGAACATTTTCGTTCCTGTTCCACGTGATCCAGAAAGGCGACAACCACCTTTTCCGTGATATCTTCGGCGGTAAGTCCGTCCACCGATCTTCCAAGCGTGTCGGCTGTATAGCACAGCAGCAGCTTGATGGCATCACGGTAGGCTTGAATGGTATTAACAGAGAGGCCTTTTTGCGCGGGCATATAGTGGCTGAAGAATCGTTTCATGTAGTTGGCTAATAAATGGCTCATAATCTTCCTCCCTTGGCTTTGATGTTGTGCACGTAGTGATTATGGAAACGGGTGCCGACCTGTTCAAGCAACTCGACTGTGGGGTGTAGGTAGACCTGAGTGGAAGTCACATCTACATGTCCCATATAGGTGGCCAGGGCCGGGAGCCTGGCGTTGACATCCTGCTTGTCCCGGTACCAGGCCAACAGTCTATGAACGGCGAATGTATGTCTCAAATCATGGA
>UOEY01000040.1_pt1 | contig 25636 bp, 15 predicted proteins | sample 1989501 | NCBI WGS metagenome assembly UOEY01 (sample SAMEA4712198, study PRJEB27164) | hydrothermal vent metagenome | biome: marine basaltic hydrothermal vent biome; feature: marine hydrothermal vent; material: mineral | place: Pacific Ocean | collected 2011-06-14/2011-07-23 | depth 1691 m | reverse complement strand
CCGTATCCATCAGCCAAATCCTGTTCATGCAGAATTTTAACCTTTGCCAGATGGTTTTCCAATAGTGGGAATTATAATTGTCGCCAGGGGGAAATGGTGCCGAAAGGCCCCTGACCTACCCGGTGTGTGGAATAAATAAATATGATATTCAAAAATAAAGATTCGAATCAAAAGTTAATAGAAAAACTAAAATTATTATTAGAACTCAATATTGTTCCAGAGAAGAATTATTTTATCTCTCAAGATCTAAAATCATTGAAATTCGGAGATAAAGGCGAGAAAGATGCTGCTTATTTTATAAATTTTTTCTATGAGCATTCAACGAAATGGGCAGTTATCCACGACTTAAGGATCGAACATAAAGGGAAAGTTGCACAAATTGATCATATTCTTATAAATAGATTATTTGACTTTTATATTCTCGAATCAAAATCATATAGTCAAAAGCTAGAAATAAATTATAAAGGTGAATTTTTAGCTGTATATAATAATAAAAGAATCGGTATAGAATCGCCAATTGAACAAAATGAAAGACATATTCATCTTTTTTCTTCGTTTTTAAAATATAATTCAATTCTCCCCAAACGATTAGGAGTAGAAATTAAGCCAAAATTTTTCAACTATATATTAATATCTCCTAAAACTACCATAAAAAGGCCTCTGAATAGTAAGTTAAACACAGAAAATGTTATAAAAGCGGATACGTTACGTTCTGTAATCAAAAATAACGCAGATAAAGTACCAATAAGTGAAATTGGTCGCATAGTAACTTTATCAAGCTTTGATACTATTGCCAACATGGCAAGAACGATAGTTTCTTACCATAAGACTTTTTCCATTGATTTAAAGAAAAAATATGGTGTTACAAAGAAGCGTATAACCGAAGCAGTAAAAAAAAATACTTCCAATAACTATCACCCCATATCTAACAGAAATATTTATTCTCCACCTTGTCCCTTTTGTAATTCCGAAATGGTAATAAGGAAATCAAAAGCAGGTGACGAATTTTGGGGGTGCCCAAAATTTCCAAAATGTAGAGGCACAAGAAATATAGTGGAAGATGGACGGGAAGATGGGGACGACCATTTGGGGACACGCGCGTAATGCTCCCCTCCCCTTCGCTACGTGCCAACCAATCGCTTGAGCTGGACAATTTCCCTGATAATCACAGCAACAACTTGTTGCATTATCAGGGAAATTCTCCGCCCATCCCGGCCATTCGCTGCCCAAGGAATCAGCCCATTTACTTACTGTATCTTGAATGAGTTAAAAATAGAATTGTGTATCGCGTGTTGCTTTAAATGATACAGAAATGCTCCCGCCCAAATACGATTCTCTATTCTCCGTATCCTCTGCTTTTCGGCAAGAATGTAAATATCAAATCATACAAGTGGGCAAAGAAATGCTTGCCGGTCAGGCCGCCAGCGCCTTGTCCAAGGACTTGGCCGTCTTGTTGATAATGATTTCGTCGATATGCTCGCTGGTCCAGATGCCGTCCTTGCGTACCGCCTTGGCGGCATTGCCGTAGCTGACGCGGACATTGCGGTCGCTGACCACGGCCAGCCCCCTGGCCAGCCGTTCTTGGAGTTCCTCCGGGCTGAGCCCTTCGGCCTCGCCCAGCGGCCCCAGCTCTTTCATCTGCCGGGTAAAATCGGTGATCTGCCGGACAAAGAGCGGCGCTTCGGCGGCCGACGCCCACTGCAGGTTGAGCCGCTCCTCGCGAATCCCGATTTCCCGCAGAACCTTGTGAACCAGCGCCTTCATTCCCATTGCATCGTAATTACCAACCTGGTAATGGCATTCGCCGGGTTGTCAGCCACCGGTGAAGATGCCGTCCGCCCCCTCGATAAAGCCGCGCAGGATAAAGGCCGGATCGACCCGGCCCGTACACATGACCCTGATGGTCCGCAGGTTGGGCGGATACTGGTAACGGGAAATACCGGCGGCGTCGGCCGCCGCATAGCAGCACCAGTTACAGAGAAAGCCCAGAATCCTGGGTTTGAAATCGTCACTCATTATGATACCTCGGTGGTTTCTTTTTCACTGACCTCGCCAAATGCCTCGATCTGCGCGGCAATCTGTTCGTTGGTGAAACCGCCCATGGAGATGGCGAAGGTCGGGCAGTGGCTGGAGCAGATGCCGCAGGCCTTACAGGATGCGGCAATGGTGTGGGCCTTGCGCTTCTTGCCCACCTTGACCATCTCGATGGCCGCAAACGGACACAGGCTGGCACAGATGCCGCAGCCGATACAGGTGTCCTGGTCTACATGGGAGACAATGGGATCAACGGACACCGACCCCTTGACCAGCGGGATGGCCGCCTTGGCCGCGGCGGCCTGGGCCTGGGCGATGGTTTCGTCAACCGGCTTGGGCGCATGGGCCAGGCCGCAGACGTACATGCCGTCAACCGGCAGCTCGACGGGCCGCAGCTTGACGTGGGCCTCGAGAAAGAACCTGTCGTCGGTCAGCGGCGCCTTGAGGAGTTTGCTCAGGCCGTTCGTGCCGTCGGGAACAATGCCGACGGACAGGGCGACCAGGTCCGGGGTCAAATCCGTCTCTTCCTGCAGGATGGAATCAAAAAATTTCACATGCAGGCTCCGGCCCTTCTCATAGACCTCCGGTTTATGGTCCAGGTCATAGGGGATAAAGACCACGCCCTTGAGCCGGGCTTCACGGTAGGCGTCCTCGGCAAAGCCGTAGGTGCGCATATCCCGGTAGAGGACGATGACCTGGGCGTCCGGGTTGATCTCCTTGATCTGCAGGGCGTTTTTCACCGCGTGATTACAGCAGACCTTGGAGCAGTAGTTCAGGTCGTCGCCCCTGGAGCCGGCGCACTGGATCATGACCACCGAACCGGGCGCCCGGTTTTTGGCCTTGCCGGCCAGGCGTTTTTCAAGCTCCAGCTGGGTCACCACCTTGTTGCTTTTGTCAAGCAGGTAGCCGTCCGGACGGTGTTCATGGCCGCCGGTGGCCAGAATGATCACCCCGTGGTCGACGGTATGTTCCTTTGCGGCCTCGCCGGTTCCCGTGGCGACGATGGAAGCGAAATTGCCGATAAACCCGGCGATCTGCGCCAGCCGGGCGCTGGTCAGCACCTCGATCTTCCGGTCCTTCTTGACCTGCGCAACCAGGTGTTTGAGATACTTGGCCGTCTCGCTGCCGCTCAGGGTGTGATTCAGCAGGCCAAGATGGCCGCCGAGGGTGGCGCCCTGTTCCAGGATAACCGAGTCGAAGCCCTGCCCGGCCAGGGTCAGGGCCGCGGTCATGCCGGCAATCCCGCCGCCCACGATCAGGGCCTTGGGCATCACCGGCACGGTCTGTTCGGGCAACGGTTGCATGCCGCGGACCTTGGCGACAGCCATGCGGACGAGGTCTTTTGATTTGTCGGTTGCAGCCTCCGGTTCAGCCGCATGGACCCAGGAGCATTGATTACGGATATTGACCATCTCGACCAGGCAGGGGTTGAGCCCCGCATCCTTGAGGGTCTCCTGGAAAAGCGGTTCATGGGTCCGCGGTGAACAGGCGGCGATCACCACCCGGTTCAGGTTGTGCTCGATAATGGTCTGTTTCAGGGTCTCGATGGCATCCTGGGAGCAGGAATAGAGGGAGTCGGTGTGATAAACCACCCCTTCCATGTCTGCCACGGAATCGTCAACCGCATGGACATCGACCACCGAACTGATGTTGATGCCGCAGTGACAGGTGAAGACCCCGATGCGGACCTCGTCCCCGATATCCTTTTCCCGGGGATAGGACTTGTGGACGATCCCCTGGCCGCGCTGCTTTTCCAGAAGCCCGGCGGCGATGCCGGCCGCGGCCGAGGCCTGGGTTACCGACTCGGGGATATCCTTGGGTCCCTGGAAGGCGCCGGCGACAATCACGCCTTCACGCCTGGTCGTCAGCGGGCTCAGGGTATCGGACTTGGCAAAGTCGTAGCGGTTCAGCTCAATGCCGGTGATATCGGCAATGCCGCCGGCGTCCCTGGGCGATTCGAGACCCACCGACAGGACGACCATGTCAAACGGCTCAAACTCGTGGCGGCCGTCCAGGGTCGAATAGGTTAGCTGCAAGCGGTTTTTCCAGGGCGTGACGCCGGCCACCTTGGCCCGGACAAACTTGATGCCCATGGCCTCGGCCCGTTCCCTGGCCTTGTCGAAATCCTTGCCCTGGGTCCGGATATCCATGTAGTAGATGGTGATCTCCACGTCCGGATCATGTTCCTTGACCACCAGGGCTTCCTTGATGGCATACATGCAGCAGACCGAAGAGCAGTAGCCGTTATCGCAGCCGAGATCCCGGGAGCCGACGCACTGGATAAAGGCCAGCCGGTGCGGGTGGCGGCCGTCGGAAAAACACTTGACCTCGCCCTGGAACGGTCCGGAAGCCGAGGTCATCCGCTCGAACTCGATGCTGGTGACCACGTCCGGATGTTCTTCGTAACCGAACCTGGTCAGGGTCTTGCCGGAAATTCTGCCGAAACCGGGCGCCAGGATCACCGCACCCACCTGGAGGTCCAGCTCCTCCGGCTGCTGGTTGAAATTGATGGCATGGCTCTGACAGACCGGGACGCAGATCTGACAGGTATCGTGTTGCAGATACAGGCAGGACTCCGGGTCAATGTAATAGGTTGCCGGCACCGCCTGGGCGTAATCAATATGGATGGGCCGGGTCAGGGCCAGGCCTTCGTTGTACGGATCGACATGGTGCCGGGGGCAGTACTGGGTGCAGAGACCGCAGGCCGTACAGCTGTCCGTGTCAATATAGCGGGGCCGCAGCCTGATCCTGGCCGTGAAATCGCCTTGTTTTCCATCCAATGCCAGGAAATCGGCATTGGTAAGCATCTCGATGTTTGGAGACCGACCGGCCTCTACCAGCTTGGGTGCCAGAATTCAGAGAGAGCAGTCGTTGGTCGGAAAGGTCTTGTCGAGCTGGGCCATGACCCCGCCGACAACCGCTGACTTTTCCACCAGGTAGACATAGTAACCGAGTTCAGTCAGATCCAGCGCGGCCTGCAAACCGGCAATGCCGCCGCCGAGGACCATGACCGATCCGGCCCTGTGTTCCATTCCTTTTCCCATGTCATTCTCCAGGTTAGGATATCTTGTTTCTATTGGTTGTTTTTCTTTATCCAAGTCGGTGCGCAAAAAATACTTGGCATTTTCGCATCCCGTCTTAGGGCCATTTTAAGCCGATCCTCAATCGCAAAACGAATACTCTCCGGTCCCGCTCAGGAAAAATCCTCTTCCTTGATAATCTCGACCTTGACCGAACAGATCTTGTACTGGGGACTGCGCGACAGCGGGTCCAGGTCGTTCAGGGTGAGATTGTTAATGGGGACCGCGGCATAATGGTACGGTACCGTCACCGTGCCCAGCTGCGTTCTCTCGTTGACGGCGGCGCGCACCGTTACCGAACCTCGCCGGGACGTGATCCTGATCCAGGTCCGGTCTTCAATGCCGTATTTTTCGGCGTCAACTGGATGCAGCTCGGCCAGACATTCCGGGCACAGTTCATCGATACATTTCGTTTTGCCGGTCATGGAGTCGAAGTTATAGCGCGGGGTCTCGCGGACCGTGGTGAGAATCAGCGGATACTCGCCGTCAGGCATCTCCCTGGGCGGGGTGAAGTCTTCCGGGATAAAGAGCCCCCTGCCCCTGGTAAACTTCCCGACATGCAGAACAGGAGTGCCGGGATGGTCCTGGTCCGGAACCGGCCACTGCAGCCCGGCTTTTTCGAGACGCGGGTAGGTAATACCTGCATATTGCGGCAATAACGAAGCAATTTCATTAAAGATGTCCTCTGCCGACTCATAGTTCATCTGGTAGCCCATCTTCTCGGACAGGGCACGGATAATACGCCAGTCGGGCCGGGCTTCACCTGGCGGATCGACCACTTTACGAACCCGTTGAACCATCCGCTCGGTACTGGTGAAGGTACCGTCCTTTTCCGCATAGCAGGCGGCGGGAAAGACGACAGTCGCCATCTTGGCGGTCTCGGTCATGAAGATATCCTGGACCACGAGCAGGTCTAGTTTTTCCATGGCCCTGACCGCATGCAGGGCATTGGGATCGGCCAGGACCGGGTCTTCACCCATGATATACAGGCCGTGGATCTCCCCATCCATGATGCCGTCCCAGACCTCGGTTGCGGCCTTGCCCTTGCGCCGGGGCAGAGGAACACCCCAGAGTTTTTCGTACTTGCTGAAGATATCGTCCTTGTCCAGGCCGCTGTAACCGGGCAGGGTGTTGAAAAGAGCCCCCATGTCGCAGGCGCCCTGGACGTTATTCTGACCGCGCAGGGGATTGATGCCGCCGCCCGGCACGCCGAGCTTGCCGCAGAGCATGGCCAGGTTGGCGACCGACTTGACATTATCCGTCCCGGTAGCGTGGTGGGCCAGCCCCATACCGTAGAAGATCGAGCATCTCTTGCCGGGAGAGGCGTACAGGCGGGCGGCCTGCCGCAGCTGTTCTTCGCCGATGCCGGTGATCTTTTCCACGTAAGCAGGGGTGTACTTGGCGGTGACGATCTCGACCTCTTCAAGGTTCTCGGTTCGCTCGGCAACGAACTCCCTGTCCCAGAGGTCTTCTTCCAGGATGATGTGCATCATGCCGTTGAGCAGGGCCACGTCGGACCCCGGATTAACGCGCATCCAGATATCGGCCATCCGGGCGAAATCGGTGCCCCGGGGGTCGGCGACCAGCAGCCTGGCGCCCCTGGCCGCCGCCTGGTGAAGACGCAGGCCGATGGTGGGGTGGCTGGTATCGGCATTGGAACCGATGATAAAGATGACATCCGAATCCATCACGTCGGCGATGGAATTTGTCATTGCGCCTGAACCGAACGAAAGGGCCAAACTGGCCACAGTTGGAGCGTGTCAGAGTCTGGCGCAGTGTTCGATATTGTTGGTGCCGATGGACGTCCGCATGAATTTCTGCAGGAGGAAGTTTTCCTCGTTCGTCGCCCGGGCGCAGCTGAAACCGGCAATGGAGTCGGGGCCGTACATGGCCTTGAGATCGAAAAAGCCCTTGGCGGCAACCTCGATGGCCTCTTCCCAGGATGTTTCGACCAGGATGCCGTTTTTGCGCACCATGGGGTGTTTGAGCCGGTCCCGGTGCTGAATAAAATCATGAGCAAAGCGGCCCTTGACGCAGAGCGCCCCATAGTTGGGGGCCAGGTCCGGGTCGGCGGTCACCTCCATGATGGTCTGCCCCTTGACCATGAGGATGATCTGGCAGCCGGCGCCGCAGTATGGGCAGGTGGTCCGGACCCGGCGCACCGCTTCGGACAGGATGGGGACAATCCGGCTTTTTTTGTTCAGGGCCCCGGTCGGACAGTTATCGACGCATTTGCCGCAGGAAACGCAGTTGTCCTTAAAGATGATTTCCAGGCCCAGCGGGTGGCCATGCTGATCAACGGAAGCGGCCCGCAGCTCCAGGGCGTCGTATTCGCATGAACGTTCACAGCGGTGGCAGAAAATACATTTGTTCCGGTCGACCAGAATCGCCGGATGCGCCTGTTCCTTGGTATAGAGCGGGATCTTGCCCATGCCGGTCTTGTTGATATTGACATTATATTCAATATCGAGCTGTCGCAGCTCGCAGCGTTCAAAGGCCGTGCAGCCGCAGGACAGGCAGCGCTCGGCCTCGCGGCGCGCCATCCTTTCGGTAAAGCCGAGCTTGACCTCGTCGAAATCCTGGGTCGACCGGTCAGCCGGCCTCTCCGGCATTTTTCCCCGCAACTTGATATTAATCCCGTCGAAATTCTTGAAATCAACGTCATCGAAACTTTTGCCGCGGGTAAAGTTGAAACGGCTCTCGGCGGCGGCCTTGGCCTCTCCCGTTACATAGGCGTGGATATTCTCGGCGGCCCGGCGGGCGGCGACAACAGCCTGAATGACGGATTTAGGTCCGGTCACGGCATCGCCGCCGGCAAAAACACCCTCAACACTGGTTTGGGATGTCCGGGGGTTGGCCGTCAGGGTACCGCGCGGGGAGATCTCGATGAGCGATTCCAGTTCGCCGCCCTTGAATTTGCCGTCAACGGCCATCTGGCCCAGGGACGAGACCACGAAATCAACATGGAGGTCGTGATTGGAACCGGGGATGGGGAGGGGCTCACGCCGGCCGCGCTTATCGGGCTCGCCGAGCTTCATCCGGATAAGACCGAGCTTGACCCGGCTTCTTTTATTCGCCAGGCCGCAGATATCCAGCGGCGAAGCCATGAGCAGGAACTGAACGCCCTCGTCTTCCGCCTCGCGAATGTTGCGCTGGTTGGCGGGCATTTCGACCTTGGCCCGCGGATAGATAATGGTCACTTCTTCCAGGCCGAGGCGCACCAGGCTGCGGGCCGCCTCCATGGCGATATTGTTGCCGCCGATAACCGCGGCCCGTCTCCCCGCATCCAGGACCCGGCCCTCGTTGATTGCCCGCAGAAAACGGGTGGCCGTGTAGACATGGGCATTCTCGGCGCAGGGAATATCGAGCGGCTGACTCACCCCCGCGCCGATGCCGATAAAGATGGCATCGAATCCCCGGTCCTTCAGGTCCTGGAGAGTAAAGTTCCGGCCCCATTTCTGACTGAGACGGATAGAGATCCCCATCTTGAGAATGGAGTTGACCTCGTAATCAAGCACGTCCTTGGGGACCTTGTACTCGGGAAAACCGTAACGCAGGGCGCCGCCGAGCTTGGGCGCCGCCTCGAAGATGGTGACTTCATGGCCCATGCGGGTCAGGAAGAAGGCGGCGGTCAGGCCGGCCGGGCCGCCGCCGATCACGGCAACGCGTTTGCCGCTTGGTTTTTCCCGGGAAATTTTCAGATCAATGTCATGGCTCATGCACCAGTCGGCGACAAAACGCTTGAGGTGGTTGATGGAAACCGGTTCATCGACCAGGATCCGGCGGCAGCGGGTTTCACAAAACCTGGGACAGACGCGGCCTACCGAAAAGGGGACCGGGTTACGCTCCATGATCAGGCGCAGGGCCTCCTCGTATTCACCCTTGGCCACATGGGCGATATAGCCCTGGACATTGATCTGCCCCGGACAGGTCAGGTTGCAGGGGGCCTTGCAGTCGCCGAAATGGGTCCGGGAAATAATTGCCAGCCGTTCCCGGCGATGGGCGATCACTGCCGGGGAATTCGTCAGCACGGCCATGCCGTCCAGGGCCACGGTGGAGCAGGCGCAGAAAAGTCCGGCCGTTTCCAGGGTTGATTTCAGGCCATGCTTTTCAAAGCCGGCGATTTCAACCACGCAGAGTTCACATGGATTTTCGGAACGGCTGCCCTTGACATGGCAAAGCGCAGGGATCGTTATCCCGGCGCGTTCGGCCACCTCAAGAATGGTCAGGTTCCGCTCGGCGACCACCTCATTGTCATTTATGGTCAGGGTAACTGTGTGCATTCTATAATCCGTTCCAGGGAGCCGGGCCGGGAGAGAGCCCTGCCCTTTCAATTTTATGCCACCGGGCTCCACTCTTTCAGGAAGGCCGGCAGATGGCCGGCCTCGCGCGGGCCGATGGTGATGGTCCAGTCCGGCAGCTCCTCTTCGAGTTCCCCCTTGATGGTGGCCAGGTAACCGGGAATAATCAGCTCGTGCTTCTTCACCTTGTCGGCGATGCCGGACTTGTTGACGAACTGGGCGATCAGGTCGGCCCCGAACTTGCCCGCCGCCCAGGCGGTGAGGACCGATAGTCCCTCGGTATCCTTGATCAGCAGCCAGGACGGTACCTTGGAGCCCTCGATTTCACCGGAGACAATAAAGTAGGTCAGGGAGAAATTACAGGTAATCATGACCGGCGAGTTCTCGTCGGGACCGCCGATCGGATAAATATCCTCCTGCACCACCATGGGCCGCTGCGGATCGGTAAAGATATTGAGCTGCTCCAGGAACAGCGGGAAAATTATGTCCCCCTGGATGTCGGACAGCACCACGATGCCGGAATATTTTGCCATGAGGACCGAGGCGATCATGGCCTCCATCATGACGTCGCCGGCCGCCATCTCGCACGGGAAGGTGATGGTCGGGAAGCCGAGGGGTTTGAACTTTTCCTTGACCGCCGAGCGCCGGGCCACGACATTGTCCTCAAAGGCCGCCCGCAGGGTCCGGGCGCCGGTGTCGATGATCATGTCCTTGACCCCGGCCTTGACCAGGTTTTCGGCGGTCTCGACCAGGTCGTCAAGGTTCCTGCCCTTGACGCCGAGGGGGCAGTTGACCGCCTTGGCCAGCTCGCCCATGGCTTGCCAGTTATCCGCCGTGGCGCCGAAAAGCAGAGGGGTCCGATCGCCGCAGGCCGCGGCGGCGTCCTTCATGTTGTCCACATTTTCGCTCATGAGAATGACGGCGGCCTTGGGGGCCTGGTCAATAACCTTGGTGACCAGGGCGGTAAAGGCCGTGCCGTCGCCGCTGTCGTCCTTGACGGCAATGAGGTTGGCCCGCATGATCACGCCGACCCGCTCGAACTCCATGACATTGAAACGGTGAATCTTGCCGTCCACGTCGGCGTCGCTGTCGCCGGTCGAAACCATGATGGCGATCCCGGTCGGGTTCTCAAAACGCTTCTCATGGCGAAACAGGCAGGTCTCGCCGCCGGCGGTAAACGCCGCCTCGCCGCTGCCCAGCTTGATGGTCCGGATGGGCGGGGCCGAGGCCTCGCCAATGGTCTGTTTCGCTTCTTCACTTACATAGGGGCAGGTTTCAATCTCAGCCTGGCCGGCCGCCACCTTCATGGCAAAAGCAAGACATGTCGGGATGTCACACTCGCCACAATTCTTTTTGGGCAGCATTTTGAGAATCTGTATACCGGTTAACGCCATTGTTTCTGTCCTCCTTAAAACCTATCTCAAGGCAGGCCGTTCGTTCATTGAGGCCGCCATTCTCTATCCGCGAATCAGCCGATGGCTTCTTCCATTTCCAGGGCCGGGTGACCTTTCTCCTTGAGGAATTCGAGGATCTCCTCCTCGGTGGTGCCCTGCTCTTCCGTGGCAATCATGTCAAACAGCTCGGGCATGCCGATTTCGGCGCAGCGTTCCTTCAGTTTTTCACCGATCTCGTCCTTCAGCATCTTGGGTATCCAGACCAGCCGCTTGACGCCGCCCTCGGCCATGAACAGTTTTTTGCTGGTCATGTAGTGCTTGGAAACGCCCATGAAGCCGGGAGTCTGCATACCGCCGCCGGCCATGCCGGCCAGCGTGGTGAACTTCATCCCCGACGGGGTCATCCCCATGTAATCCCGGTTCACCACCATGATGCCGTTACACTGGGGCAGCATGGCGGCAATGGCCTCGAAGCAGCCGCAGGCGGTCATCGGGTCGATCATCAGAGAATAACAGCTGACCTTGGTGACGGCGCCGCGGGAGGCCTGGTTGACGAATGCGTTGATCCCGGCGAAGCTGCCCTTGATCGGATCAAGGCATTCGCCCTTTTCAACCGGCTGGTTCGGCCCGGTGGGATTGATCTGATACGACGCCTTGCCGTCCAGCCAGTTGTAGGCGCCGCACATGCCGATGCGCTCCGGGGTGATAATACAGACATGGCTCGGGGCAAATGACTGGCACAGGGTGCAGGAATAAAAAATGTCCTCGGTCTCATCGGTCATGGCGCCCAGCCGCAGGTCGCGGGCCTCGTACACCTGGCGGGCCATCCGCTGAACCTCTTCAACCTTGTCCTTTTCGGTGAAAATCTTGACCTGGATCTTGTCGAGGATGGCCCCGAAGTCCTGATGCAGCTTGCCATGCAGGACCACGCCGATATGCTTGAACGAGAATCCTTTTTCCACGGCCGCCTTGCCGATGCGGACCCACATGATGTTCCGCTGGCCCATGTGCATGATGCCCTGGATATAGTTGGTCAGATGATGAAACTGCCGCTCCAGGATCGGCTCGAAGTCGGACTGCATCTCGCGGCCGGCCACTTCAACCAGGATGGCCAGGGGCAGGTTCTGGCCCTGTTCGATATCGCTGATGTCCGGTCCCTCCAGAATGACCTTGCCGTCTTCCACCTCGTCCATCTCCTTGGAGATGAGGACCTCCACGGCCGGGGTGCGACCGCCGCCGCATTCCATGAACAGGTCGTCCTTGCGGACCCGTTCGCCCTCGAAGGCCGGGCCGAAAGACATGGGAATATCGATTTTCGTGACATTGATCTTGAGTCCGCGGACCTCGATGGCCTTCTGGACGATCTCATCGTGGGGCACGTTGGACACCACGTGCTCGTAGGTACAGATCCCGGTAGGCAGGATCTCGGGAATGTCATAGTCGGAAATGGTCGGGAAGCCCCAGTTGATGGCGCCGGCGGCATTGGCGTACCACTCGTCGGATACCGGCCCGAAGGCGATGACAAAGGCAAAGGTCCGGTCCTTGTTATAGAGCAGGTTGCCGCGGTAATCTCCGGGCTTGATGCCGCCGAAGGCCAGGGCTACGCGGCAGGCGAAACCGATGGCAAAGACCGCGGAGGTGTAGCTCGGCCCGAAGGGCACCAGCCTGGTATTCCAGCCGACCTGAACGTTGTTGTCGACCAGTTCCTGAGGCATGTATATCCCGTCGGTCTGGTCATGCATGAAGATGTAGAGATTCTTCTCCTGCAGCTCCAGGGCGATCTTGCTGGCCGTTTCCTTGCTGGCCGGCGCCCCGAGGATGGCGGCGAAACCGGGGGCGGTGCCGTCCACGAACTCAACGCCGCGTTTCCGGAAAACAACGTCATCGGCGGCGCCGAGCCAGAAGTTCTCCGCCGTCGGATCTTCGGTCTTGGTGTAAAAATCGGGCTCATTGAGATAACGGATCGCCTCGAACATCTCCTCGGCGAAAAACGTCGCCATGCCGGCATCAAGGGCCGGTGCCAGGTACGGCAGCCAGATATCTTCGGTGACGACCGGCGGCAGAAGCGTGCGGCATTCCCGGAAAATATCCTTCATATCGCCCAGTTTTTCCACCTTGGCGCCGAGCATGGAATAAATGACCGGCAAGAAATAGGCGGTATTCGGAAACGAAACCTCCTGCTCGGCCCCGTACTTTTTCAAGGCCTCCTCATAGGTCTCTTCGGCCATGTCAATGATTTTTTTGGCGCCACGGATAGCTGCGGAACAGATGATCTTCGACATTGATAGAACTCCCTGGTTTTAGGACGTCGGAGAAAAGACTTCAGGTAAAAGATTCTCTCCCGTCTTCCTTACTATGTTTTCGAAATAAATATATTCGTTAATTTATACAATCACCCAATCAGGCCATCAGGCCGTTAATCAGGGATTTGGTCATATTGATGGCCTTGGGATGGCGCATGATCAGCACATCGCCGCCGGCCAGCAGCATGCAGCTGGCCGTCATGGCCTCCATCATGATACCCCGGCGTTCCTGGTCGCCCAGCAGGTCATCGGACGGCAGGCCGACTTCCTTGGTTTTCCAGACCTCGCGGCCCAGGTTACAGATAATCGGCACCTGCAGCTTATCGTCCTGCTGGGTCAGGGCCGCAATCCGAATCCGCTCCATGACCGAATAGGAGTATTCAATACCATAGCCGAGCGCGCCGATGGAGGGGTCCATCAGGACCGAGTCCAGCGAGACCCCGAGGTTTTCCAGCAGGATATTGAGCTGCTTGGCAAGGTTGACGTCAATGGGCGAGGCCGCGACCATGGGATGCTGGAAGGCCATGGCGGTGGCGCCGAGGGGACGGTAGTTGCCGTCCTGCAGAGGAGCCAGGCAGACCTTTTTGTCGTCGATCAGCGAGGTCAGTTCGCGCAGGGTCTCCGTATCCTTATCGATATTGCCGCAGCCCCAGACGATAATCGGCACCTCGACCGCCTTGATGACGTCGGCCGCGTCCTTGGCCGCATCAGTCGAGGAACGATTCTGGCCGTTGGGATCCGTGCCGATCAGCGAGACGTTGAGGGCATCGGCCTGGTATTCATTGACGCACTTCCGGGCCCAGGCCACCGGATTGCCAACAACATCTTCAAAGTACTGCAGCAGGGTCGGCGGCCAGTTGTCAGGCTTGATATCCAGGATTTCCATGGCGATCAGGGGTTTTCTGGGCATGTCGCCTTCAAAGAGGTGAAACGGCAGGACCTTGGCGCCACCGACGGTGACACTCTGGTCATCATTGCCCAGGACGACTTCCCGAATTGAACCGCTGTAGGCCTGGTGATATGATGATGCCGGCACCTTGGTCGACCGCTCGGCAAACGTTGTCTTTTCCACGGCCAGGTCGGGCACCGCCAAACCGGCCGGGGCCGGCTTGGCGGCCTCCGCGGGCTCCGGCTTCTGCGCGGTCTCGACGGCTGCCTCTTCCCTGGCCTCGGCCTTTGCCTCTGCGGCCGCCTCGGCCTCGGCCCTGGCTTTGGCCGCCGCCGCAATCTTTGCCTGCGCTGCCGCTTCCGCCTCTCTGGCCGCCTTGGCTTCGGCCTTGGCCTTTTCCTCTGCCGCCGCCTTTTCGGCCTCTTCCCTGGCCTTTGCCTCGGCCGCCGCCTTCTCTGCAGAATCTTCGGCAGCAGCTGTGGCCGGAGCAGCCGGAGCAGCCGCGGCCGATGTCGGCGATGCCGGCGATGCCGGTGTCGGGGTGGCCGGAGCGGCCGGGGTAACCGGAGTCTTTTTAGCGGTTTCAAACTCGCGCTTCAATATAGTTTCCGTCTCAACAAACTTGAGCAAGGCATCAAACTGGTCGTCATTGAGACCGTAGGCTTTCTTCAAGGCGTTCAGCCCCTGTTCAACGGACTCCAACGCCATCAGGCGCATTTTTTCGTTCATCTCATGTTCTCCTGCGTCATCGGTAGCAACGGCAACAGCTTCAGTTGGTCCGCCGGTCTCCACGGGGGCCGGTTCGGCAACGGCCCGGCTGGTAATCAGTTCCGCCTCTTGACGGGCAGCGGCAATGATCTTCTCCGCCTCTGCCTTGGCCTCGGCAAGTATATTGTCCGCATCGCCGCGAACTTCGATGGTTTCAGGAGCTGCAACCGGCTCCGCAACCTCTTTCTCTTCCGCAAAGGTCGGACGGGGAAGCAGACCGGCGCGCTCAACTATTTCAGCCACGGCATCTTCCCAGCCGATGGCCATGACATGAACGCCGGCCACGCCTTTTATTTCTTTGACCTGGTTGATGATATCAACGCAGATGTTGATCCCCTCCTGCTGTTTATCCTCGGCCCCTTTCATCCGCTCGATGACCTCGTCGGTCACATCCATGCCGGGGACGAATTTTTTCATGTACCGGGCCATGCCGAGGGACTTGGGAGGAGTGACACCGGCAAGGATAGAACACTTTTCATGGAGACCGAGGTCCCGGACCATCTCCATGAACCTGGTAAACTTGTCGACGTTATAGATAATCTGGGTCTGGATAAAATCAGCGCCGTTGGCGACCTTTTTGCCGAGCCGTATGGCCCGGAACTCAAAGGGATGGGCAAAGGGATTGGCGGCCGCACCAAGTAAAAACCGCGGCTCCGGCCCCTTTATTTCCTCGCCGCATTGAAATTTTTTTCCATCGCGCATGTCCCGGACCATGCCGAGCATCTGGATGGAATCCATGTCAAAGACCCCCTTGGAGCCGGGGTGATTGCCGAACTTCTGATGATCGCCGGTCAAACACAACAGGTTTTTCAAGCCCATGGCCGAAGCGGCCAGGAGATCGCTCTGCATGCCGATCCGATTCCGGTCGCGGCAGGTCATCTGGATGACCGGCTCAACGCCTTCGGACTGAGCGATCAACCCGGCGCCGATACTCGACATCCTGACGATGGCCGTCTGGCAATCGGTAATATTGACCGCATCGACATTGCCTTTCAGAATTCTGGCCTTTTGCCTGACGATATCAGGGTCACTGTTTTTCGGCGGCCCCAACTCGCCGGTTACGGCAAAGGCACCGCTTGCGAGCACCCGCTCAAGATTGCTCCCGGATTTCATCGATCCTCCTTGCTGCGCAAAATCTTCAAAACGGCCGCATTCACAATAGACCGTTTATTATTATTTTTTTCGTTCAAACAGCTTCGGTCTCCGGCACGGTTCGGCCCCGTCTCCACGGTCCGCCGGTAAACAGTGCCGGAGCGGTCCTGAATCAGTCCCGCTTGGCCGGGCCTTCGCATCCCACGCCGGCCAGGGCCTTTCCTTCGAGTTCACGACGCATCTGCATATCCATCAGGACCCGTTCCTTTTTCTTGTCAATACCCAGGGCCTTGCGTTTCCCGTCAATGGCGGCGATCATCTTCCGGGCCAGCTTGATGGGGTCTTCCTCGACATCCCAGGTGGCTCCGTACAAATCCATCATCTCTTCAAACAGGTGCCGGGAGACCGCCTTGGAACCGGAAACCGGCAGGTTCTGGAAAATGACATGGGCGCCGGAGGAGACAAAATACTGACCGATGGCCACCGCCTTCTCGCTCATCCAGAGCGGAGCCGTGCCGCAGGCGGGCAGTTCGGAGATGTCCTCGCCCAGGCCGCCCTCGTTGACCATCTCGGTCAGGGCGATCAGCAGGCGGCTGTTATCGACACAGGAGCCGACATGGAGGACCGGCGGCATGCCGACGGTCTCGCAGACCTCGGCCAGGCCGGCACCGGCATACTCGGTGGCCGCCTCGGGCCGCATCAGGCCGCGACGGCCCAGGGCCTGGGCGGCGCAGCCGGTGGCCAGCACCAGCACGTCATTTTTTATCAGCTCGACGGCGATCTTGAAATGCACGTCATCGGGGTGCTTATAATGCTCGCAGCCGACCAGGGCGGCAATGCCGCGGATGCGGCCGTTGATGATGTTATCGTTCAGGGGCCGGTAGCTCTGCCGGAAACGACCGCCAAGCATATAGTTGATCGCCTCATGACTGAAACCGGCGACGACGTCCTGCTTTTTATCCTTGGGAATATAGTAATTGCCGCGTTTTTTAAAGTTGTTAACAGCACGCGTGAGGATTCTCTTGGCCGAGTTGTAGGCATCATGCTCTTCAAACTGGATGTGGATGGCGTCCGGCATCTTGGCCCGGTAGTTGGTGGTAATAATGTCCGTGTGCATATTTTTGACCACCTGGGCCAGGGACTGCATGAGACACTGAACATCCACCACCATGGCCTCGACGGCGCCGGTGGCCAGGACCATCTCCTGCTGAATGAATGAACCGGCCACCGGGATGCCCCGGCGCATGAGAATTTCATTGCCCGTACAGCAGACACCGGCCAGGTTGATGCCCTTGGCCCCGGCTTTTTTGGCCAGGGCCAGGATTTCATCGTCCTCGGCGGCCAGGCAGAGCGCCTCAGCCAGCAGCGGCTCATGACCATGAACCGTGACGTTTACCATGTCCTCCCTGAGGACGCCGAGATCAACGATGGCGCGCTTGGGGACCGGGGTGCCGAACATGATGTCCGTCAACTCGGTGGAAAGCATTGAAGCGCCCCAGCCGTCGGCCAGGGCGGTACGGGCGCCCTGCTTGAGAAGATTCCGGTAATCCTGGTCAACGCCCATATGGGTACGGTGCATCATCTCGACGACTTCACGATCTATGCCGCGGGGGGTGACCCCCTCCCGGTCCCATATCTCCTGCTGTTTTTTCGGCGCCCTTTTGACCATGGTCAGGGTCCCGTCCTGCTGGCCGAATTCGGCCAGGGCCTTTTCTCCCAGCTCAAGCGCGATTTCGTTTTTATCCCGGCCCTCGATTTCAATGTCGAAGATCCCGGCCATTTTGTGCAGCTTGTCCTCATCCTTGATTTCGTGCGGAGTCTCACCCTTGGCCGTGGCAATCAGGCCGCGCACCATCTCGCGGGCATGATCGACATGCGCCGCCGTACCGCCGGCAATGAAACGGCAGAAGTTCCTGGCCGCCACGGTATCGGCGGTGGCGCCGCAGACACCGATCATGGACTCAACGCCGTCAATAATCTGGCAGGGCCCCATGTTACAGTTCCGGCAACAGGTACCGCCGGCGCCGAACAGACAGGTAGCCATGCCGCGGTCTTCGATCCGGTCATAGGCGGTACGCACCTGCTTGGCCAGATCCTGACTGAGAAGATCGAGGGTTGACGCGCCGGTTATCTCGTTACACTTATCGCATCCTCTTGCTTTAGCCATAATTGAGGGGCTCCTTATCTGAGGTAAGTCAACAAAAGACAGGAACTGCGAATCCTGGCTTTTTGCTCTTTTTTTTACTTTTTCTTATCGTAACTCTTCAGGCACAAGCGAACAACTGCCAACAACTGCCACAACCTTGGTCTGTAGTTATTCCGGCCTTTCCTATTCTTTGTTATCCAGAGACTGCCTGGCCGCCTGGACGGTATTTTTCATGAGCATGGTAATAGTCATGGGGCCGACGCCGCCGGGGACCGGGGTAATGGCGGCCGCCTTTTCCTTGACCGAATCAAAATCAACGTCTCCGGCCAGGATGGCCTTGCCGGACGCGGACTTGCCGATGCGGTTTACGCCGACGTCGATCACCACCACCCCCTCCTTGACCTGGTCGCCCGTGATCATTTTGGGCACCCCGGCGGCCACGATCAGGATATCGGCGCGCCTGGTGTGAAAGTCCATATCCCTGGTCCGCGTATGGCACAGCGTCACGGTCGCATTGCCGCCGGCGCGTTTCTGGAGCATCAGGTTGGCAATCGGCTTGCCGACGATATTGGAGCGGCCGACAACCACGACCTCCGCCCCGCTGGTCTCGACACCGGAGCGCAGCAGCAGTTCAAGAATCCCATGCGGGGTACAGGGCAGGAAACACGGTTCGCCGAGCATCATCTTGCCGATATTCACCGGATGAAAACCGTCGACATCCTTGTCGGGATCAATGGCAAAGAGAACCTCGGCCTCGTTGATGTGCCCGGGCAGGGGCAGTTGAACCAGGATACCGTGAATCTTGGCATCGTTATTATACTTATCAACCAGGGCGAGCAGATCCTCTTCGCTGATATCGCCGGGCACGGTCACCTGTTCCGAATGGATGCCCAGGGCGTGAGCGGTCTTGTTCTTTGCGGCAACGTAGGACTGGGATGCGGGATTGTCGCCGACCAGGATGGTAACCAGGCCGGGAACAATATTATGTTTTTCCTTGAGCTCGGTCACCTCGGTTTTGAGCTCTTCACGGATCGCCTTGGCGGTCTCGATTCCACTTATTATCTTTGCACTCATTGGCGGTTCTCCTTGGATTCGCAGTTCGCTCTTCAAGCGTTGACAGCTTGTACCATAAAATAATAATAGACTTTTGGAAAGGGGAGCTATTATTAGATTCTTTTCCAGGGGAAAAGTCAAAAGAGTAAAAGGATAGTGGATAAATTTATTTTTTTCAAGGGATAATCGGCAAAATAATCCATCCGCAACTTGATCAAGATGGCCCAAACCACGCAATGCGCACGCGAACGGCCGGTTCAGATCGGTGATCCTTTTTCCCCGCTTCCCGGTCGCCGGGTCTGCAGCAGATGCAGCAGCGCGGTCTGGCGGAGACTGGTGTCCTGATTTCTGACCGCCATGGCCAGTGCCCGCCTGGCGCCGACAAAAACCGCCAGTTTCCGGGCCCTGGTCAGGCCGGTATAGATCAGGTTGCGAAAGAGCATGCGGTAATGCTGGGTCAGCACCGGCAGGATCACCACGTCGAACTCGCTGCCCTGGGCCTTGTGAACCGTAATGGCATAGGCCATGTCGAGTTCGGCGATGTCCTCGCGGTGGTATTCGACCTCCCGGTTGTCGGGAAAAAAAGAGACGACACAGGTGAGGTTTTCGTTATCCACCTCCCTGATCACCCCGATATCGCCGTTGAATACGCCCAGCTCATAGTTGTTGCGGCGATGAATGACCCGGTCCCCCGCCCGGTAGGTCCGCTCGCCGCTGATGAGTTCCGCCTGGCCCCGGCCGGCCGGATTCACGGCCTGCTGGATCATGCGGTTGAGGGCGGCCGACCCCAGGCTGCCCCGGATCATGGGCGTCAGCACCTGGATCTCGCAGGCCGGGCCCAGGTATTTCGGGATCCATTCGGTGTATAACTTGCGGACCACCGCGGATGCGGTCAGGCCGTAATAGAGAGACGACCAGGGATGAACCTTTTTGAGCACGGCCAGCAGCTCTTCGGCCGCCGAATCCGCCGTGCCCAGGGCGTCGAGCGAGACGTGCCGGAACGGTTCCGGGACCTGCAGGCCGGCGCCGCGGCCGTACTCTGCCGTTTCCGCAGTGTCGAATTCATAGGGTCTGGCCCCGGCCCGGCGTTCCCGCTCGTCAATGGAGTTGAAATGACGCTTGACCTGGCCGATAAACCGTAACTGCCGGACCGAGGCCTCCTCGGCGTCGATAAAAAAACAGTCCGAGTCCTGCCAGACCCCGGGGCGCTTAAAGGGAGAATCGATTGCCGGCAGCTTTCCGCGGTTGATTTCATGGGCGTAGCGGATAATCAGGGACTCCCGGGCCTGCCTGAAGATCTGCGTCAGGCGGTAACAGGGGACAACGCCCGAGGCGATCATGTCGCGCAGGACGTTGCCCGCCCCCACCGAGGGCAGCTGGTCGGCGTCACCGATAAAGAGCAGGGCCGTCTCTTCGGCCACGGCCCGCAGGAGGGAGGCGGTCAGGCTGATGTCCAGCATGGAACATTCATCGACGATCAGGACATCGGTCTCCAGGGGCGACTCTTCGTCCCGTTTGAAACGGCTCCCCTGAAATTCCAGCAGCCGGTGAATGGTCCTGGCCTCAAGGCCGATCACCTCGCTCATGCGCTGGGCGGCCCGGCCGGTCGGCGCGGCCAGGGTCACGCTCCGGCCCATGGCCTGCAGCAGGTCCACCAGCACCCTGGTCGTCGTGGTCTTGCCGCAGCCCGGCCCCCCGGTCAGGATGGCGCACCGTTGACCGGCAATGGCCCGGACCGCCGCCGCCTGCTCCCCGCTCAGGACAATCCCGGTTTTTTGTCCGTAGCGCTCCAGCCAGGCAGAAGCCCGGTTGGCATCGAAAACGAGAGGACGGACCATGCGCGACAACCGGTCCGCCACGTACTCTTCATCATAAAAAAGTGATTTTGAATAATAGCACCGGACCGTCTCCCCTGCCCGCTCCGGATGCGGCAGCTGACGGACCCGGAGCTGCTGCTCCTGTTCCATGGTCGCCAGGTAGGACGAAATGGTTGCCGTCAGGTCAAGATCCAGCAGTTCGCCGACCTGGGAGCTGATCTGCTCCAGGGTGAGGTAGCAGTGGCCCTGTTCGCGGCTGGCCGACAGCACATGCCGGATGGCGGCCGCAATGCGCAGCCCGCTGTCCCTGGCAAAGCCGATGGACAGGGCCACCCGGTCGGCCGAAAAAAAACCGATGCCGAAGAAATCAACCGCCAGGCGATATGGATTTTCGGTAACCAGGGCAATGGCCCGGTCGCCGTATTGTTTATAGATCCGCACGGCAAAGAGGGTCGAAATGCCATGCGATTGCAGGAAAATCATGACCTCGCGGATGGCCCGGTGCTCCTGCCAGGCCTTCTTGATCAGTGAGAGCTTTTTTTGGGCGATACCTGGGACCTCGGTCAGCCTCTCGATCTCGTTTTCAAAGACCTCCAGGGTCTGGCCGCCGAAATGCCTGACGATTTTCCTGGCCGTTTTGGGCCCCACCCCCTTGATCAGGCCCGAGCCGAGATACTTTTCCAGGGCTCCGGCCGTGGCGGGTTTGATCTCCGTGGCCAGCCTGGCCTTGAACTGGCGGCCGAATCTCGGATGTTCGGTCCAGGAGCCGGTGAATTCCATGGTGGCCCCGGCAAAGACCTTCATCTGGTGCACGGTCACCGTGATCTTTTCACCATAACCCCGAAACGGCGTGACCCGGAGTACCGACCAGCCGTTTTCCTGGTTATGAAAGGTGATATGATCAACCACCCCCCTGATTTTCTCTTCAATAATCGCCGATTGCACCGACCGTGCCCTGGTAAGGATTTTACAGTTACTGAATCCGTGACGGATTCAGGATTCAGTAAAACAGCCACGATGCCGGGACCACCCATATACGGTCATCAGCCTGCTCAAGAGCGGATCCATTGTTGATCAGCAGCCCAATACCGGACTCTGCTTCCGTCACGTATTTTTTCAGGTGTTTGATATCCTGGCGCCGCATTTTCTCAGCCTGTTTGACCTCGAGAAATAATGGAATCTTCCCGTTGTACGATGTGAGAAATCCGTCCGCTTCCACTCCGGTGGCTGTTCTCGAAAAATACAATTCCCGCCGCCCTCCATTGAAGCCTAAAATTTTATTCACCTCGGTCAGCACCGTATTTTCAAAAAAACGACCGGACATGGTGGAAAAATCACCAAGCACAGAGCGCAGCAATCCCGTATCGTAAAAATAATATTTTGACATCTTCATCATTCGTTTGCCGAGATTCGTGTGATACGGTTTTGCCTGCCAGGCAATAAACAGCTGCCGGTAATATCCGATAAAACGACGAATGGTGTCGGCAGACAATCCGCAATCCCTGGCAAGTTCACTGATATTCATTAAATTCCCAACACGCTGAACAAACATCTTTTCAAACATATCAAACGATTCTGGATTTCGTAAATCAACCAGCTGGCGCAGGTCGGTTTCAAGATAGGTCTGATGGTAGCTGCTCAGCCAGTCTTTCCTATCCTGCGGGTCTTTTCGGCGGACAAATTCGGGATATCCCCCGAACAAATTGAATTCTCGAAAAATATCCTTACAATAGCCGCTCTCCCGAGCAGGAAGGTAAAATTCCGCCAGTATTGAGGCGCACTCCCGGCGGTCGTCCGCATTGAGAAGCTGCTCAAGCAGGGTATGCCCTTCGCGCTCAAGTAATTCTCCAAAAGACAGCGGCAACAGGGTAAAAAGCGCCACTCTGCCGGCCAGAGATTCTTTGATATGGCGGTTTAACAGCAGATGGTTTGATCCAAGAAGAAAGAACTGACCTTGCTTGCCGGGGTACTCGTCCACCTGAAGCTGGATGAGTTCAAGAAGTGAGGGCAACGTCTGCACTTCATCAAGAATAATGGTTGCATCCCTGAAATGTTTAAATTCCCGCCGGCCGTTTTCCTTCAGAACCTGCCGGACTGCCGGATCTTTAAGATTATAGTATCTGAGTTCCTTTTCACTGCGCAGCAGGTGTCTGACCAAGGTGGTCTTTCCTGCCTGTCTTGGGCCCATGAGCGCAGTTACACGGTCGGTGACCAGTGAATGCTCGATACGTGCAGTAAGCCGCCGTTTGAAGATTTTCATCATCTCCTCCACAGTTTTTCTGACGCTTACTACATTTTATCGACTCAATCGTCAATTTGCAAGGTAATTTGACGATGGCATCAATCCCCTCAAGGCGGCGCGGCGGCGATCAGAAAATGCGTTTATTCGGAAATAATGCAATAAATTCCATAAATTGAAAGGGATGCCACCTCAAGTCGTCACAGATTCAGACTCCAGCCACTCTTTGACCAGGCCGAAGGGATGATCGGCGACAATGCCGAAGGACTGGTGCTTGAGCAGGCCGGCCCGGCTGGTTTGGGGCGAGCTGAGGCCGCAGAAAAACCTGGTCTGCTGCCTAGTGGTGGTCAGGGCGGCGTGGTGTTCATCCAGGGTTTCCCTGATCCTGGCAACCGCAGCGGCTGGTATGGCAGCGGGACGTTCATCGGCCAAAGCGCCGTTTTTCCCCGGCGCATTGCCGGAGAGACAAAATTCGCAGTGGCCGCAGTTTTCCGGCAGCTCTTCGCCGAAATAGTGCAGCAGAAACCTTGTCTGACAGGCCTGGCGGCCAACCAGGCTGACAACCATGCCCAGCCGCTTGATATCCTGTTCCTCCCTGATCCGGAAATTCTCCTGGAGCCTGGCCGTCAAGGCGGCCGCTTCGTCCGTCCCCGGCCGTCGCAATATCTTGAAACCACGCCTGACCCCGCTGACCTTCAGCTCCAGGTCGCCCTGTTCCTCCAGGTAGTTGAGAGCGGCCACCACCCGCTGCCTGGGGGCGGCCAGTTTGGCCATGACCTCGTCAATATCGAGGCTGAACCATTTCTGCCGCTTTCGGGCGCAGGAAAACATGCCGCGTAAAAAGGCGGCCCGTTCTTCGTCAAAACGGGCAAAAATCTCGGCCGAAGTCTTGTGCGGCAGGAATGTATAGGTGGTGTAGAACGGGCCGGTCGAAGAAATGATCTTTTCCAGTTCCAGGTAGGTGAGCATGGTGTTGACGACCAGGGGCCGCATGTCATATTCACGGGAGAGTTCGTAGACCGAGACGGCAAAATGGTCCGGCTGCCCGAGGATCATGGCCGTCAACTCCCGGATCGCCTCGTCATCCGGGGTGTCGCCATAGCTGAAATTTTCCAGCACGGTGAGATCCCGGCCATTGCCCAGCAGTTCGCAGACCGCCGGCTGGCCGTCTCGGCCGGCCCGGCCGATTTCCTGGGTATAGTTCTCCAGGCTTTTCGGTAGGTTGTAATGGTAGACATACCTGATGTCAGCCTTGTCGATTCCCATGCCAAAGGCAATGGTGGCCACCACGATGGCCTGGTCGGAGGCCATGAACCAATCCTGTACCTCGTGTCGCTCGTCGTCTTTCAGACCGGCATGATAAGGGCGGGCCGGGAAACCGTGTTTGCCGAGCGTCTCCGCCACCTTCTCGGCCGTGGCCTGCAGGGTGACATAGACAATGGTCGCCCCGGGCTGATGTTCCTGCAGACGTTGCAGGAGGGTCGCCTGCGGCTTGGTGGACGGTGAAAAACGTAAGGTGAGATTCGGCCGGTAGAATCCGGTCTGAATATAGTTTTCCGGCGCAATGGCAAAGGCATTGCAGATATCCTCGGCCACCTTGGGCGTGGCCGTGGCCGTGAGGCAGAGCGTGACCGGGATGGCCAGCTCGCGGGAGATACCGGCCAGTTTAAGATAATCGGGCCGGAAATTATGCCCCCATTCCGAGATACAATGCGCCTCGTCGATGACCATCATCGAGATAGTGAGCCGTTTGAGACCGGCCAGAAATCTCTCATTGGCAAAACGTTCCGGGGCCACGTAGAGGAGCTTGGTGCGGCCGGAGGTGAGGTCCTGCCGGACAGCGGCATATTCTTCGTGGCTGAGAGAGGAATCGAGGCGGGCCGCGGCAAGGTGTTTCTTTTCAAGAAAATCGACCTGGTCCTTCATCAGGGCCACCAGGGGCGAGACAACCAGGGTCAGGCCGGGGAGATGGAGGGCGGTCAACTGGTAACAGAGACTCTTGCCCTGGCCGGTAGGGAAAACCGCCAGCGCCGAAGAGCCGTTGACCAGGCGGCTGATAATCTCCTCCTGGCCCGGCAGGAATTGGCTGAAACCGAAAATATCATGCAGGGTCTGCTGGATGTCCACTTCAGCACCGGGATAGCATTATTGAATCCTGAATCCGTGACGGCTTGATATTATACTCCATGCAATAAATGGAATTTATTGTATTATATATTTCCAATAAGCTCATTTTGTTGCCTTCACCGCGCCGCCCTGCGGGGCACCCCATCTTTGCACGGTCACGCTGGCCCGCATAGAGGGACTATAGCGACCAAGCGTGCCTGCACAAAGCTGGGGCACCTGTGCCGGCTGACAGGTTGGATGTAAGGAATAGCGCAGAGTTTCACACTCTGTGACCAGTTACGTTGATATCACACCAGGATAATCAATATCGTTGCCGCCTTACCATCTGTACCGTTCTCGAACGCTCACGGACTCAGTGACAATACCAAGAATGATGGCGCTATGTATATTTAA
>UOEY01000136.1_pt1 | contig 26906 bp, 24 predicted proteins | sample 1989501 | NCBI WGS metagenome assembly UOEY01 (sample SAMEA4712198, study PRJEB27164) | hydrothermal vent metagenome | biome: marine basaltic hydrothermal vent biome; feature: marine hydrothermal vent; material: mineral | place: Pacific Ocean | collected 2011-06-14/2011-07-23 | depth 1691 m | reverse complement strand
ATCCGGTGGCACTGTGTGGAAGGGCCATCGCTCAACGGATAAAAGGTACTCCGGGGATAACAGGCTTATCTCCCCCAAGAGTCCACATCGACGGGGAGGTTTGGCACCTCGATGTCGGCTCATCACATCCTGGGGCTGAAGCAGGTCCCAAGGGTTCGGCTGTTCGCCGATTAAAGTGGTACGCGAGCTGGGTTTAAAACGTCGTGAGACAGTTTGGTCCTTATCTGTTGCGGGCGAAGGATATTTGAGGAGAGCTGTTCCTAGTACGAGAGGACCGGAATGGACAGACCAATGGTGTACCAGTTGTTCCGCCAGGGGCATTGCTGGGTAGCTAAGTCTGGCAGGGATAACCGCTGAAAGCATCTAAGCGGGAAGCCCACTCCAAGATAAGATATCCCGTGGCTTAAGCCACCTGAAGGCTCGTTGAAGACTACAACGTTGATAGGTCGGGTGTGGAAGCGTGGCAACACGTGGAGCTAACCGATACTAATAAGCCGTGCGGCTTAACCATATCCTTTATAAACCAAGTCACCCCTGCTGTTTCAGTTGTCATTTTATTGTTTATTTGTTTACGATTTTCGGTGGCCATAGCGGAGAGGTCCCACCCGTTCCCATTCCGAACACGGAAGTTAAGCTCTCCAGCGCCGATGGTACTGCACGGGCGACTGTGTGGGAGAGTAGGTCGTTGCCGATCTTTTTATATAACGGAAAACCCGGATACTTCACCGTATCCGGGTTTTTTCGTTTTAAGGTTTATTGCCCTGTCCCCCGCCCTCTGTCCCCGGCCCGGTAAATCTTCCCTCGATTACCGCGGGGAGTAACAAGCAATACCGTCCATGACCGAAAAAGATTTTGTCAATCTGCCGATGTACGGTAAATAAAAGAAGGTGACCGGAATCGCACCAGCTTCTCCCGGATTCAGATGATTATTAACGCTTCCCGTATAACCAGGCAGACAATACTATGAAAAACGCCCGCCGGCCCGGCACCTTGTATGTTGTTGCCACCCCCATCGGCAACCTTGAGGATATCAGCATGCGGGCCATACATACTCTTGAAACCGTTTCCCTGATCGCCTGCGAGGATACCCGCCACAGCCGCAAACTGCTCAGCCGTTTTCAGATCAGCACTTCCCTGACCAGTTACTACCGCGAGAAAGAACAGTATAAGGCCGGAATTCTGATCAACAAATTGCAGGAAGGGCAGGACATTGCCCTGATTTCCGATGCCGGCACTCCCGGGATTTCCGACCCGGGTGCGGTCCTGGTCAGGCAGGCCAGGGCGGCTGCCATTGCGGTGGTTCCAATCCCCGGGCCCTCTGCCCTTGCAGCGGCGCTTTCCGCCGCCGGTCTTGAAGAAAACGGTTTTTTCTTCGGCGGTTTCCCCCCGGCCAAAAAGGGCTTGCGCTGTAAATTTTTCCAGGGCCTTGCCGCCCTGCCCTTTCCGCTTGTCTTCTACGAATCACCGCATCGCATCAAGAGCTGTCTCCAGGATTGCCTCTCGACCTTTGGCGAACGACAGGCCCTGCTCTTTCGGGAATTGACCAAAATCCATGAACAGTGCCTGGACGGTCCACTCTCACAGCTCCTTGAGCAGGTCAAAAACGGCGTCCGCGGCGAACTGGTCCTGGTCATTCAGGCCGATATCAGCGCCCCCGCTGACAAGCCCGACAACCTTGACCAGCTGCTCGCCTGGTACAGACAGCAACCCGGGATGAAGCTCAAAAAAGCCGTGCAGCTGATTGCCGCCGATCTTGACCTTCCCCGTACCCGGGTCTATCAGGCCGCACTCGAAATCTGGCACCGTGACGATCAAAAGGCCGGCGACGACGAATCATCGTGAACAATCCGGTTGTTTTCCCCTTGACCGTATCGCCCCCCTGAGCTTATCTTGTCAAGAGCGCCCATACGGAATGATCTTTTTGCCCGATCCCGGCGTTATGCGCAAAACAAAATCCCGGAATATCCGGCCGGCGATTATTTTTTACCAGGATCAGTGAGAATTCGAGAACGGTGCCGATGCAAGACGGCAACGATGTTGATTATCCTGGTGTGATATCAACTTTGTTGCCAACGCAGTAGCTGCGCCGTTCTCGGGCGCCCCGCAGGGCGGCGCGGTGCCGACCGGAGAATACGTTTATTCGGCAATAATGCAATAAATTCCACATATCGCCTGGAATATTACCTCAAGCCGTCACGGATTCAGGTTTTAACCAGCACATCAAAGCAAAGAAGGACACCTAATGAACCGAGTATCTTCCGCCACCGCGCACTGTCAAAACAAAGAAATGGCGATGTTCATGCAGGCCGCGGCCAGAGCGGCCCTGACTGCGGGTTCCATCGTCAGGGAACTGTACGGCAAACCCCATACCATTCAAATGAAGGGCCCGATTAACCTGGTTACCGAAAGCGACCTGGCAGCGGAAACCGCCATTATAGCCTCACTGAACGAAGATGCCCCGGGCATTGCGGTCCTGGCCGAAGAATCGGCGGATGATAATCTCAAGGAGCCGGAGGGCAGGGTCTGGGTCGTCGACCCCCTGGACGGCACCACCAATTTCGCCCATGGTCTGCCCCTGTTCGCGGTTTCCATCGCCCTGCTGGATGACGGCGTGCCCCAGGTCGGGGTGATCTACTGCCCCATGCAGGACGAGCTGTTTACCTGCTGCCGCGGTGGCGGCGCCTGGTTGGACGGCCGGGAAATCCGGGTGACCGAAACCCGGTTTCTGCTCGAATCCCTGGTTGCCACCGGCTTTCCCTATGACATATATACCTACCTGGATACCATCCTGCGGCAGCTGAAAGCGGTCTTGCCCAAGGTTCGTGATATTCGCCGTTGCGGCGCGGCGGCCGTCGACCTTGCCTATGTGGCCTGCGGCCGGCTGGACGGTTTCTGGGAGATGAATCTCAAACCATGGGACACGGCAGCCGGCTGGTTGCTGGTAGAAGAGGCCGGCGGCAAGGTAACCGGCTTCGACGGCCGGCCCTACTCGTCATTTGCCCCGGAAATCCTGGCCAGCAACGGCGTCCTGCACAGCAACCTGCTCGAACTGCTTTCGTGAGGAAGCGCGCCGGCAAGACCAAGGCCCTGCCCCTCTGGGCACTCCACCTCCTGATGCTGCTGGCGTCCATCTTGGTCGCCACCTCATTCACCGTGGGCAAGGCTATTGCGCCGGGGCTTGATCCGGCCGCCCTGACCCTGGTCCGGTTTGTACTGGCCGCCCTGCTCTTTCTTCCCTATATCCGCCGGCGCCATGGCATCCGCCTCCCCTCCCTAGGCGCGCTCTGCAGATACAGTTTTATCAGCGGCGCCCTGGTGGCCTTTTTCTGGCTCATGTTCCTGGCCCTGCGCTTCACATCCGCCCTTAATACCAGCGTTATCTTCACCCTGGTGCCGGGCATTTCAGGAATTTACAGTGCCGTGCTCCTGCGGGAACGTCTGGGGAAATACCGCCTGGCCGCCCTGCTGCTGGCCATGGTCGGCGCGCTCCTGGTTATCTTCCACGGCGATATCAGGCTGATGTTCTCCCTGCAACTGGGTCGGGGCGACCTGATTTTCTTTTACGGCTGCCTGTTCATGGCCGCGTACACGCCGCTGGTAAAACTGCTTCATCGCGGTGAATCCATGGCGGTCATGACCTTCTGGATCCTGGTGACCGGCAGCGTCTGGCTGGTAATTCTCAGCGGCAACCGTCTCCTGTCGATCAACTGGGGAGCTGTCGCCCCCCTGGTCTGGGCAGGCATCCTCTACCTGGCCGTATTCTGCACCATTATCACCTTCTTTATCACCCAGCTCGCCACCCTGTCCCTCGGGCCGACCAGGGTCATGGCCTACAGTTACCTCTACCCGCCGCTGGTACTTATCATTGACCGGCTGCTGGGGCACGGCCTGCCCTCCCTGCGCACCATAATCGGCGTTGCCCTGATTCTCCCGGCGATGCTGATCGTGCAGCACGGCGCCGGCAACAGGTAACTTGGGCAACAATGCTGTAAATTCGATTATTGCATGGAGCATCACCTCAAGCCGTCACGGACTCGGGACGAAAAAAGGACTTAGAGCTGATGCCCTAAGTCCTTGTTTTTTTGGTCGGGACGAGAGGATTTGAACCTCCGACCCCCTGAACCCCATTCAGGTGCGCTACCAGACTGCGCTACGTCCCGTTTAAAAATGTGCCTGTTGCCTGTATTACCTTGGAGATGGCACTGTCAACCACTTAGAGTCGAAGTGATTTTGTGGCAAGCAGTTGTTGAATTCTTCTTAACTCCTTTTTGATCGTTGCCAGGTATAGATCATGTGACCTGCTATCGTCTTTCTTTTCCTCTTTGGTCAAATCCGCGTCACTGCTGCTCTTCAGCAGCCGCCTGGCCCCGGATATGGTGTAGCCGTTACCGTACAGCAACGACTTGATGAGCAGCAGATTTTCAACGTCCTGCCGGCGGTACAGCCGCTGGTTTGACTTTGCCCGGCGAGGCCTGATAACCTTGAATTCCGATTCCCAGTAACGAAGCACATGGCAATCAACACCGACGAGACCACTGACCTCGCCAATCCGGAAGTAGGTCTTATCCGGTATCTGTTGTTCCCGTGCTCGCGGCTGTTTCACATTTACTTGTTCAAACGCTCACGCAACTGTTTGCTGGGCCGGAATGAGACCATTTTTCGCTTCGTGATGATCATGGCATCACCGGTACGGGGATTACGTCCCCGGCGCGGGGCCTTGTCCCTCACGGTCAAGGTTCCGAACTGGACCAGTTTGGCGGTCTCACCACTGACCAGAGTCTCTTTAAGCGCGGCAAAGACCTTGTCAACAATCTCAGCGCCATTACGCTGCGAGACTCCCAGCCGATTATTAACGGCAATGGCCAGTTCCTTACGAGTTACGTTTTTCTTCTTCATTTATTTCCTGACCCCCGCGATAACGTCCCCCGAAACGGGACATAAGTGAATGTACAATTTCTTTATGAAATCTGTCAACCGTTTCATCAGCCAAAGTTTGTTCTAATGAACGATAAGTAACAGAAAGCGCCACACTTTTCATCCCCTTTTCGATGGGCTTGCCGCGATACACATCAAAAAGTTCCGCCCGCTCCACATGTTCGACATTCTGCTCAAGGATTGCCTGCAGCAAATCACCGGCGGCAACCTGCTCGGGAACCAGCAGGGCGATGTCCCGCTTAACGGAGGGATAACGTGGCAGCGACTTAAACGCCTTTGCCGCCCGCGACATATGACAGAGAGTCTCCAGGTCCAGTTCCAGGAAAAAGACATCCTGTTTGATCCCGAAATCCCGGCCTTTCCCCCGGTCCAGACGTCCCAGCCCGCCGATTACTCGTTCACCATCCATGATCAGCAGGGACAACCCCTCCTGACTGTATGGCTGAGCCTTTTCAGCAGCCGCTACAAAGCTGATCTCTCCGGAACCTCCGATTATGCGCAATGTTGCTAAAAGAGACTGGGCGACACCCTTGATATCAAAGATGTCCGCCTGCCGGCCGGAGAAATAGAGCGGGACGGCGCCGGGATAACGCTGACCGCTCATAACCGCACAGAGTTGCAATTTTTCTTCCGGCTGCGTATCACTGCTGTGCTGTAAAAATATTTTGCCGATCTCGAAAAGCCGGATATCGGTCTGCTGAAAATTGATATTGCGTTTGATGTTTTCCAGCAGACCCGGCAGCAGCATGGTCCGCATGACAGCCTGATCCTCGGTCAGAGGATTTAACAGCCTCGTGCATCGAAGCCGCTCATCATCCCCGGAGATTCCGAGGATATCCAGCTGCTTCTCCGAGACAAAACTATAGTTAATGGCTTCGGAGAATCCCTGGGCCAGCAGGATGGCCGAAACATCCTGGCGCAACGCCCGTAACGGGTCGCGCTGCGGATAATCCATCCTGATCAGCGGCAGCGTGGTGGGGATCTCGTTGTAACCGGCAAGGCGGGCAATTTCTTCCACCAGGTCGATCTCGCGTTCGATATCCACACGGAAGGACGGAACAACGACCTGCAGGGCTTCATCCTCTTCCGAGGCAATCCCGAATTCAATGCTCTGCAGATACGCCGCCATCCTGCGGCTGTCGAGTTCCATACCGAGCAGGTCGCAGACCCTTGTTGTCCGGAGCGGCAGCGTCAACAAATCCCGGCGGCCGGGATACTCGTCCACTCCGCCCACCACTGCTTTGCCGCCCGCCAGTTCCTCTATCAGGTTGACAGCGCGCTGCAGGGCGCAGTCAACGCCGCCAGGGTCAACGCCCCGTTCAAAGCGGTACGATGACTCGGAGGACAGATTAAGGCGGCGGGCCGCCTTACGGATAGCGACCGGATCAAAACAGGCTGACTCCAGCAACACCTCGGTCGTTTCCCCGGTGACTTCGGAATCAAGCCCGCCCATGATCCCGGCCACGGCAACCGGACGCTCCTGATCACAGATCAGCAGCATCTCCGGCTCCAGGGTTCGTTCACTGCCATCGAGGGTGGTCAGCGTCTTTTCATCTGCTGCCGGACAACGAACGACAATCCGGCCGCCGGCGAGTTTTTTAAAATCAAAGGCGTGCAGCGGCTGTCCGTACTCGAGCATGACAAAGTTGGTGATATCGACCAGGTTGTTGATCGGCCGCATGCCTACCGCCAAAAGCCTTTGCTGCAGCCACCCGGGGGACGGACCGATGGTCACACCGGTCAATTTACGGGCGGCGTAGCGGGAACACAGCTCCGGCTCCCTGATCTCGGCACTGAAATCGATATTCCGGCCATCAAGAACCGGCAGGTCACCCCGATCGACCGGCCGCTGCAAAGGCGAACCGGTCAGGGCGGCCACTTCCCTGGCAATGCCGATGACACTGGCACAGTCGGGACGATTCGGGGTCAGGTCGATCTCCACCATGATATCGTCAAGACCGAGTTCCTTGACCAGGGCAACCCCGGAGGCGACGTGTTCGTCGAGCTCAAGGATCCCGCTGTCATCGCTGCTGATCCCCAGTTCCTTGCCCGAACAGAGCATCCCCCGCGACTCCCGGCCGCGGAGCCTGGCCTTTTTGATCCGCAAACCGCCGGGCATGGTGACCCCGGGCAGGGCAATAGCCGTCACCAGCCCGACCCTGACATTGGGAGCACCGCAGACCACCGGCACCACGTCGTCACCGACCTCCACCGTACACAGGGTCAGACGATCGGCATCGGGATGGGGCCGCACCTCGACAATCTTTGCCGTCAGGATTCCCTCCAGCCCCTGCGACAGATCCCGAACCGCCTCGACCTCAAGCCCGAGCATCGTCAGCCGGTCGGCGAGCTGTTCGGGACTCAGATCACCGATGGAGACATATTCACCGAGCCATTTGAGAGTAAATTTCATGCAGTTTTATTCCGTGAATATCCAGGCCGAAACCTTGAGGTCCCCTAGAATTGAGCTAAAAAACGAAGATCATTTTCATAAAAAAGCCGGATATCGTCGATCCCGTACTTGAGCATGGCAATCCGTTCAACGCCGAGGCCGAAGGCAAAGCCGCTGTATATTTCCGGATCATAGCCGACCTTTTTCAGAACTTCCGGATCGATCAGGCCGGCGCCGAGGATCTCGAGCCAGCCGGTATGCTTGCACACCCGGCAACCGGAACCGCCGCAGATAACACAGGCGATATCGACTTCCGCGCTGGGCTCGGTAAAGGGAAAAAAGCTGGGCCGGAACCTGAGCGTCAGGTCATCCTTGAACATCCGCCGGATAAAGCTTGACAACACCCCTTTCAGGTCGGCAAAGGACACCTTGTCGTCAACCATGAAGCCTTCCACCTGGTGGAACATGGGGGTATGGGTAATGTCGGAATCACAGCGATAAACCTTGCCCGGCGCGATATAGCGAAGCGGCGGCTCCAGTTTTTCCATGATCCTGGCCTGCATGGGAGAGGTGTGCGTACGCAGCAGGATTGAATCCGTGACATAGAACGTATCGTGCATGTCACGGGCCGGATGATGTTTCGGAATATTGAGTGCTTCGAAGTTGTAGTGTTCAAGCTCAACATCCGGGCCTTCGGCGACGGCAAACCCCATGCCTTCGAAGATGCCGAGGATCTCTTCCATGACCTGGGTGACGGGATGCAGTTTGCCAAAGGGCAGGCTGCGGCCGGGAAGGCTTAAATCTTCAGGAACGGCTTCAGCGGCGCCTGTTACTGAGAGTTCCTTTTTCTTCTGCTGAAAAAGCTCTTCCACCTCTCTTTTAATGGCATTGGCGAGCTGGCCGAGTCGCGGCCGATCCTCTTTGGCCACCTGGCCCAGCCGGCGCATGACCGTGGACAGCAAACCCTTGCGGCCCAGGTACTCGACCCTGAACGATTCCAGCTGCTCCGCCTCGTTCACGGCCGCGAGCGCTTCAAGCGCAGCGGCTCTCAGCCGCTTAAGTTCATCTTCCATCGACCTTCTCAGGCCGAGGGAATACCGGCGGCCTTGACCACTTCACTGAAGGCGTTCGGATCAACAATAGCCAGGTGAGACAATACCTTCCGATCCAGTTCGATATCGGCCTTGCTCAAGCCGCCGATCAAACGGCTGTAGCTGGTGCCGTTCAACTTGGCAGCCGCGCCGATACGGGTAATCCACAGGCTGCGCATGTTGCGCTTTTTCGTCCGGCGATCACGATAGGCGTAACAGAGAGCCCGGTCCACGGCCTCGGTGGCGGTCCTGTACAACCGGTGCTTACCGCCCCGGAACCCCTTGGCCATACTCAAAACTTTATTTCTTCTGCGGCGGGCCTTAAATCCGCGTGTTACTCGTGGCATCTGCTTTGCTCCATATTAAAAAATTCTTGACGTCCCTGTCACCCGCTCATTGCCGGGCGAGGTACCTGTCTTGCAGCTCCCGTATTTACAGATACGGCAGCATCCGTTTGACAGCCCTGCGGTCGGACGCGGCAATGAGTCCGGATTTGCGCAGGTTACGTTTGCGCTTGGTTGACTTCTTGGTCAGGATGTGGCTGCTGTAGGCCTTGTTACGTTTTATTTTCCCGGAGCCGGTTGCCTTGAACCGTTTTGCCGCTCCCCTGTTTGTTTTCATCTTCGGCATGATGAGTTCTCCTCGCACATGCAGGCGGCACAACCGCCTGGAATAATATTATTACCGGTTTGTTATGGCTCAACGCCGATGATCGGCATTTACGCCTTCGGCCCGACCAGCATGACCAGCTGACGACCTTCCATTTGCGGAGCATTGATGATCACGCAATCTTCACTCAGGGCGTCGGCTATTTTATTCAGGGCATTGAGTCCGATGGACTGGGCATAAACAATCTCGCGGCCGCGAAAACGCATGGTGACCTTGACCTTGTTCTTCTGACCGAGAAATTTTTTTATCATCTTTATTTTAAAATTGAGATCGTGCTCTTCGGTTTTGGGCCGGAACTTGATCTCCTTGGTCTCGATAACCGTTTGCTTCTTCTTGGCATCCTTCTGCTTTTTACTTAACTCATACCGGTACTTGTCGAAATCCATGATCCGACAAACCGGGGGATCGGCTTTGCCGGACACCTCGACCAGATCAAGATCCTGATCATAGGCCTTGCTCAATGCCTCGTCCCGCGGAACAATACCCAGCTGCTCGCCGTCGGCGTCGATCAGACGAACCTCCGGAAAAGTAATCTGTTCGTTAATCTTGGTCTTAATTTCCTGCTTGGTCGGTGCCTTTCTGCCACGTCTTTTAATTTCCGTTCCTCCCTTTTCCTGTTTTCTGAACGACCTGGTTCAGGTCATCCTCCGGCCGGTCCCTTCTTCACTCTCGCTGCGCACCATTTCAACAAACTCCATGGGAGTCATCGGCGGCAGGTTCTCTCCACTTCTCTTGCGCACCGTTACCGTGCCGTTTTCCTTTTCCCGCTCACCGACAATGAGCATATACGGCACTTTAATAAGTTGCGCTGCGCGAATCTTATAGTTCAATTGCTCATTGCGCAAATCTTTTTCAACCCGGACCCCGGCCTTGCGCAGGCGGGAGTAGACGGCTTCGCAATACTGGGACTGATCATCGGTAATATTCAGAATCCTGGCCTGCTCCGGTGCCATCCACAGGGGAAAGGCCCCGGCATATTGCTCGATCAACACCCCGATAAAACGCTCCAGCGAACCCATCAGGGCACGATGGATCATAATGGGCTGATGTCCGGCCCCATCCTCGCCGGTAAACTTCATATCAAAGCGCTCCGGCAGATTGAAGTCCACCTGAATGGTTGAACACTGCCAGGATCGGCCCAACTGGTCCTTAATCTTGATATCGATCTTGGGGCCGTAAAACACGCCTTCGCCGGGATCAATCTCGTAAGCGAGCCCTTTCTTCTCCAGGGCCCGCTTCAGGGCATCGGTGGACAACTGCCAGTGTTCGTCACTGCCTACATATTTCTCCGGCCGGGTGGAAAGATAAACATCATACTGATCAAAACCGAAGGTCTTCAGGATGTGCAGGTTCAGGGCCAGGATATTAAAAATTTCGTCTTCAAGCTGATCCGGCCGGCAGAAGATATGGGCGTCATCCTGGGTAAAACCGCGAACCCGCAACAGACCGTGGAGCGCCCCGGTCCGTTCATAACGGTAGACCGTGCCGAGCTCGCACCAGCGAATCGGAAATTCCCGGTAACTATGCTTGTTGCTCTTGTAAATTGCAATATGGAACGGACAGTTCATGGGCTTTAACTGATACTTGACCTCGTCGATCTCCATGGGCGCGTACATATTCTCGCCATAGAAATCGAGATGCCCGCTGGTCCGCCACAGGTCCTGCCGCGCAATATGCGGCGTATACAGCAGTTCGTAGCCGTTGCGGTAATGTTCGTCCTTCCAGTAATCTTCAATCAGCCGCCGCAGCATGGCGCCCCGGGGCTGCCAGAGAATCAGGCCCGGACCGATCTGATCCTGGATGGTAAAAAGCTGCAACTCCTTACCCAGCTTGCGATGATCGCGCTTCCTGGCCTCTTCCTGCCGATACAGATATTTTTTCAGATCTTTTTTATCGAAAAAGGCGGTACCGTACAGGCGCTGAAGCATGGGATTTTTTTCGTCACCGCGCCAGTAGGAACCGGCAACCCGCAGCAGTTTGAACACTTTGAGCCAGGAGGTATCGGGGATATGTGGCCCCCGGCACAGGTCGATAAAATCGCCCTGCTGATAGAAACTGACCGTCTCCGTCTCCATGCCCTGGAGCAGTTCCACCTTGTAGGTCTCGCCCCGTTCACTGAAAAACTTGATCGCTTCTTCGACCGGCATTTCCGTGCGCACAAAGGGGCGCCGGGTAGCAGCGATTTCCGCCATTTGCTTTTCAATCCGCTCGAAATCGTCCGGAGTAAACGGCTCTTCCCGGTCGAAATCATAATAAAAACCGTCGTCGATAGCCGGACCGATCGCCACCTTCACCTCGGGGTCGAACAGCCTTTTGACCGCCTGGGCCATGATATGGGCGGCGCTGTGCCGGAGAATCTCAAGCCCGGCCGGAGAGTTCATGACCACCGGCTCAAGAACACAATCCCCGGTCAGGCTTACGGACAAATCAACCGGGACGCCGTCACGCAGGACGGCGACGGTCTGTTTCCGGAGCTTGTTGGACACCAGTTCCTTCAGGGCCTCAGCGGCTGTAATGCCCCGGGGGAACGTGCCGGTCTCCCCGTCTCGTATGCTTACTGAAATTTCAGTCATGACCGATGGTAAAAAAAAAGTAAAGGCTAACGAGCAAACGGCCGAATCATTCTGCCGCCTGTCTTTTAGCCTTTGGGTTCTTGGTAGGCGCGGGCGGTTTCGAACCGCCGACTTCTACCGCGTCAGGGTAGCGCTCTCCCACTGAGCTACGCGCCTTCTTCGGATATCATTTTCACTCAAGCATGCAAAAAATTGCAACTGTTCGGTATAGAATCAACGTTGTCAACTCCTGCCGTAAAAATTACAAGAAAATAAAGTAAATCGAATTCCGGAAAAACTCAAGTCAAATACCAGCAAACAGGCTCACTGTCAAGAAAAATAAGGGAATTGCCGGCCGCACCAGCGCCTTTTTACGGCGGCCCCGGCCGCAGCCATTCATCTCTACCCGGACCAGTGAACGTTCGAGAACGGTGCAGGTGCCCGCGGATAACTGTTCAGAGGTGATCTATATTCTGCCTGCTTTCAATAGCCCGGGCAAGGGTATGCTCATCGGCATATTTTATATCCATACCCATGGGGATGCCGCAGGCAAGGCGGCTGACCCTGACGGGAAACCGGCGCAGCTGATCCATGAGAAACGATGCCGTCGCCTCGCCCGGCACGGTTGAACTGGTGGCAATCAGGATCTCGGCGGTCTCCTGCTCCTTTATCCGGTCATAGAGTTCTTTAATTTTCAATTCTTCCGGACCGATCCCGTCCATGGGGGACAGCACGCCATGCAGGATATGATAGACTCCCCGGAAAACCCCGGTTTTCTCGATGGCCATCAGGTCGCCGGGTTCCTCAACCACGCAGACCAGCCGATCGTCCCGCCGCGCATCGCTGCAGATAGAACAGGGATCGGTTTCTGAAAAGGCAAAACACCGGCCGCACATGCGAATGGAAGCGTGCAGGGAGGCGAGGTCATCGGCCAGGCTCAGCGCCTCGGCCGCCGGCCGCCGTAAAATATACAGGGCCAGCCTGGTGGCCGTTTTCCGGCCTATACCGGGAAGCCTGGTCAAATCGGCAACAAGCCGCTCGAGCGCCGGGGGAACGATCTGCATGACAAGCGATCAGAACAGGCCGGGAATGGTCATGCCGCCCGTCAGCTTGCTCATCTCGTTCCGGCCCAGGTCCTTGGCCTTGCGCAGGCCGTCATTTACTGCCGCGATCACCAGGTCCTGCAGCATCTGCCGGTCGTCGGGATCGATCACTTCGGGCTCAATGGCAAGACCGACCAGTTCACCGCGGCCATTGACCGTGACCGTGACCATGCCGCCGCCGGCCGTGCCGGTGACCATTCTTGCCGCCAGTTCCTCCTGGACCTGGGCCAGCTTTTCCTGGAACTGCCGGGCGTGTTTCATCAAGTCTTCCATATCCATAACGATTCCACCTCACTAAAAAATGCGTCTTAAGCACCGGCTGCCGGCCCGGGTTCTTCGCCCGTCTTTGCCGGCGGCGTGGCCCGACGAAAACGCGGCCCGACCCTGACATGCCCCACCTCGCCGGCAAAAATGTCCACCGCGGCCAACACCAGGGAATCATTGGCCAGGGCCTGCCGCTCCTTCTGCGGGTTGACACCGGTTTCAGGGTCGACATCGCAGGCATTGGAATCCGGTACATGAAACCTTATCTTGAAATTCTCCTGGAAAAAATCCAGGGCGAATTCGGTCAGCGGCGTAATATATTCCCTGCTTTTCAAAAGTTGGCAGTCAGCCGGATCATTATACTCGATAAGCAGTTCATCATCCTGACGCCTGACACCTGTCGCCCGCTGCAGGGCCGCCGCCATCCAGGTTTTTCGGTCTTTCACATAACTGACGAATTCGTTCCAGTGCCGGCGCACATCTTTGGAGGCCGATTCGCGAACCTGCAGAGGCCCGGTCCCGCCGGCATCATCCCGGCGCTTCCCGCCGTCCACCGCCTTGGCCTCTTGCCGCTTCTCCGTACCCTCTCCTGCCGGCACGGGGGCGGAGGGTACTGTTTTTTTCACAGCGGCCGCCGCCACCCGGACCGGGGCGGGCCGCCCGGCTTGGCCGCCGTATTCCACCGGGGCCGGAGAGGCCGTTTGCGACCGCACCGGCGCGGCTGCCGGACGATCCATGCCGCCACCGGCCTGCCCGCCTCCCGGACCGGCACCTTCCGGCTCAGGAGAAACACCGGCTGCAACAGCGTCAAGCCGGGTCAGAATATCGGTGACCGGAACGACCTCCCGGACCTGTACCGCCCGGATAAACGCCAACTCCAGGGCAAAACGGGGCCGCGACGAGAAACTCGCCTTTTCAAGACTCTCCATCAATACATTGAACATGAACGACAGGGTCTCGACCGAATGGGCCGCAGCGGTTTCCCGCAGCGCCGCCATTTCATCTTCGGCCAGGTCCAGCAGTTGCTCCGGTTTGCTGCTGACCCGGCAGACGACCAAGTCCCGGAACCAGGCCAGCAGGTCGTTGATAAAACGTTTCAGGTCCATACCGTAAGTATAGACCTGGTCAAGCTGCCCCAGGGCTGCCTCCAGGTCACCGGCAAGAAGAGACGAGGCCAGGCCGGCAATGATCCGGTGGCTGACCAGACCGAGTACGTCCACCACCTCGTCCGCGCTCACCGAGTCACCGCAGTAGGAAAAAATCTGATCCAGAAGGCTGAGACCGTCCCTGACGCTGCCCCGGGCTTCGCGGACGATCAGGTTCAGCGCCGCCGGCTTAATCTCAACCTTTTCACTGGCGGCGATCGCGCTGAAATGGGCGGTCAGGTCCCGGCTGCCGACCCGTTTAAGCTCGTAGCGCTGGCAACGGGAGAGAATGGTCACCGGCACCCGGTGCATCTCGGTGGTGGCAAACATGAAATAGACATGCTCCGGCGGCTCCTCGATGGTCTTGAGCAGGGCATTGAAGGCCTCGGGGGTGAGCATGTGCACTTCATCGATAATGATGATCTTAAAACGGGACCCGGTCGGCATGAAGCGTATCTGTTCCTTCAGCTCGCGGATCTCCTGGATACCCCGGTTGGAAGCCCCGTCCACCTCGTGCAGGTCGACACTGACACCGGACATGATCTCCCGGCAGGAACGGCACTGGTTGCAGGGCGTGGCAGTGGGTCCCTGCTCGCAGTTGAGCGCCTTGGCCATGATCCGGGCCAGCGTGGTTTTACCGACACCGCGCACACCGCTGAAAATCAGGGCATGGGGGACCCGGTTCTGCGACAGTGCATTTTGCAGCGTCCGCACAACGGCCTGCTGGCCGATGACCTCATCAAAAGTCCGGGGTCGTGATTTTCTGGCAAGGACGAGATAGGACACAATCAGGAATCAATGGTCATAGGGTTTCAGATGTAAGGGATTCAGGAGAACAACTGCAATCAAGTTAGTCCAAAACGTGGCCCCCGGCAATCGCAAAAAGAACTATTCAGGGATAAACGGGAAACTTCAATAACCTCGGCCCGGGCAACTGCTCAGATGTGCTCCATATTCGTATCTCATCACGGGGTACGTAACGATACGTTTTCATTAATCTCAACACTGTAAGCCATCACAGGTGCCCCAGCTTTGTGCAGGCACGCTTGGTCGCTATAGTCCCTCTATGCGGGCCAGCGTGACCGTGCAAAGATGGGGCACCTGTGATGGCTTACCCATATTCGGGTAAGCAGGCCAACGAATCCATAGTATGGCTATGTGAGGCGGCCTGATCGCCCGAATATGGGGTGCAGCTGGACAGTTACCGCAAAAAAAAAGATAGCCAGGCACCCCTGCGGCACACAAAGAGATTCACTACCGCTGCTTCCTCCCGGACCTGACGGAGTTCGTGATTCTTTGTTGCGCAGGACCTGGCTATCAAAGCTAAGTCAATGGCTGGCGGAGAGGGTGAGATTCGAACTCACGGTACTTGCGTACACACGCGTTCCAGGCGTGCACCTTAAGCCACTCGGTCACCTCTCCTTGAAAATAAAAAGGCTCGAAGACAGAGAGCCGGAGTCTGACGCGACTGCCTTTTTCCTCTACATGGAAAACACTTTCTATCCGGTACGGCTTCTTTTGACAACAGAAAAATGGCTATCGGCGGCGGTTTCGGAAAAAATCTTTGAGCAGCCGGCCGCACTCAACCTCAAGAATACCGCCGCTGACAACAAAACGATGATTGAGAACACCATCCGTGCCGATCCGGTACCGGGAAATTATTGCCCCGGCCTTGGGGTCGGCCGCACCGAAGACCAGCCGCTCTATGCGCGCATGGACCATGGCCGCGGCACACATGGCACAGGGCTCGAGGGTGACATAAAGGGTGGCGCCGACCAAACGGTAATTACCCAGTATCCCGGCGGCCTGGCGCAGAACCAGCATCTCGGCATGTCCGGCCGGATCACTGGCGCCGACGCAGTTATTGCCGGCCGTCGCCAGAAGCCGGCCATCTCCGTCGACCAGCACGGCCCCCACCGGCACCTCACCCCGGGCGGCGGCATCGCGGGCTTGTCCCAACGCCAACTCCATCATCCGGAGATCATCTGTTTTCGTAGACATCAGTTCCACCCGGCGTAACCGGTCCCGCACAAAATCGCCTTTACCGTTTTTTCCATATTTACTTTCCAGGGAAAATCTCCTATAATTAATATAGTATAGATATTACTGATGACAAAGCTGACATTCAATGGGAACAAATAAGCCATCCATGACTTCGTCCACCTATGCGCTATTAGCCTACGACTGCTCTTATGAACATCGCGAAGACTTTGGCGCTGCCCTGGCGGACAACACAAAAGTCACCATTGTCGGCGACCCCAGATCTTTTCAGCAGGAACTCAATAAAAATCACTATGACGTCCTCGTTATAAACGTCACGGCGGACAAAAACGACGCCTTTGACCTGCTGGAACAAACACACCGGCAGAATCCATACACCCCGATCATCGTCACCAGTGAAACGGAAAAGGCCGACTTTATTGTCCAGGCTATCAGGCGGGGGGCTTACGACTTTATCGTCAAGCCTTTTTCTCCGGCCAGAATCCAGCTTGCCGTCCAGAAAGCCATTAATCATCGAGGGCTGCGAAACGAGATCGACTATCTGCGCGGCAGACAGGATATCGTCTATGACTTCAGCATGGTCGTTGCCGAAACCCCGGCGTTTAAAACAATAATCAGCAGTTTGAAAAAATTTGCCGAAACCGACTCCACCATTCTCATGACCGGCGACACCGGCACCGGCAAGAGTTTTCTCTCCGGCTCAATTCACTACAACAGTCATCGCCGCGACAAGCCTTTTATCAAAATCAACTGTGCCAATATCCCGGAGACCTTACTTGAAAGCGAGTTGTTCGGCCATGAAAAAGGCTCGTTTACCGGGGCGGTAAAGCAACGTATCGGTCGTTTTGAGCAGGCAAACGGCGGCACTATCTTTCTCGATGAAATCGGTGAGATCAGCCTGGAAATACAGACCAAGCTGCTCCGGGTCCTGGAAGAAAAATCGTTTGAACGGGTTGGCGGCAACAAGACCATCCAGGTGGATATCCGGGTCATTGCCGCCACTAACAAGGACCTTGATAAACAGATTACCCGGGGCAAATTTCGCGAAGATCTTTTCTATCGGATCAACGTGCTGCCGATCCATCTCCCCCCTCTCAGGGAAAGACCCGACTGCATCGAGCCCCTGGCGAAGGTTATGCTGCAGAAGGCCTGTACCTCGCTGAAAAAGAAAATCAGCGATTTTTCGCCAACGGCCATGGAGATCATCAAGGCTTACAACTGGCCCGGGAATATCCGACAGCTGACTAACACTATTGAACGGGCGGTTATCCTTGAAGAAAGCAATCATATCCAGCCGGAAAGCATTGCCATCCCCAGATTCCACACCCCGGCCATATCCGCCGCCGCCTGCGAGCCCCTGAAGGTGCATGAAAAGGATCTGATCCTTAAGGCCCTGAACGACAGCCTCTGGGTTCAGAAAAGGGCGGCCAAACGCCTGGGCATCAGCCCACGGTCACTGAACTACAAAATCAAAAAACTAGGCATCACCCATCCGAATTGGCGAAAAAACCGCTGAACCGCCGGGCGGCCAAGACCCAAAAGAGTGATCAGCCGCCGCCAAGCTCCGACCCCTGCTCCTGCTCCTTAAAGCGATAGCCGCATTGACCTCCGGCCAGACGTACCTCTTCTACATCACGTTGATCAACAGGAAAAACCTTGCAGGCCTGCGGCCGGCAGGTGCCATAAGCCAGACAGCGCCCTTCATTGGTCAACATGGGGCAGGTAAAGAGGAGATTGCAACAGATACCGCATTGCCGACAGGCCCCCCGGCGCTCGGAAAGCTGATGCCTGACATAATCCTTGCGGCAATGCACCAGTAATAAACGACGCACCTTGCCTATAAAGTGCAGTCCAACCCTGGAGTTGGCACAGCCCGTGCGGACAGAACAAAGCAGATGATAACAAAATGATATAAAATCCACCAAGCCGACAAAACGGCGGTGCAGACCATAGGCGATAGCTTTCATATATATACCTGTTTAACTGAAGTTTCCTCAGTAGCGAACAAAAAAATATCCCCTGGTGCCGCTGCTGTCGACCGACACGGGTTGCGGCAGGAACGGCCGCCAGCGGGCATACTCCTTGTGCCCGGCGACCAGGACGACCCGGCCGTGATGTCTGCGGATGAACTCTCCGGCCTCGAGCGGACTGAGCAGCCGGTGCCGGGCCTCGGTATAACTTAGTCCGTATTGCAGCTCTCCGGCCCTTTCCACCAGGAAAACGTCATCCCGCTTAAAATACCAGCATGCCGCCAGCGCCACTTCATTGCCGGAAAGGATAAAGGTGTCGGGACGGATATCCGTGACGTGCCGTTCGAGCAGCGCTGCCGGGGCCTTCATCTCCAGGGCCAGACCCGGGATGGCGAAATGGGCGATCAGCAGCAGGGCGGCCGGCGCCAGGCCGAAAAGAAAGAGCTTCCAGGTCTTCTCCCGGCAGCGGATAGCGGCCAGGGTGACCAGGGCCATGGTAACAAGACCGCTGACCAGCAGCAACCATTTCCATGACCGGCTGAATGCCCGGAGATGGACCGGGCCGAGAAGCTGGACCGCGGCCAGGCCGAGGGCGCCAAGTCCGGCCGCCAGGGCCGTCACCAGCATCCCCCTTTGCAGCCACCGGATCGACGGCCGGTCAAATATCCGGATCAGCCCCATTGCGGTCAGGATAGCCAACGGCGGAAAACAGGGCAGGATATAGGTGATCAGTTTGCCGCTGGAGGCGGAGAAGAACAGGAAAGGAAAAAGGAACCAACAGAGACAGAAACGAAAAAGACGCCGTTCGTTCTCATGGTCCCGGTCTGCGGCCCTGAGCCCCTGGATGGCGGCCGGGGCCACAAAAATCCACGGCAGGAACATGGCCGGCAGCACGGCCAGGAAATACCAGAAAGGCTGCTTGTGCTGGGCGGAATCGGAGAGAAAACGGCGGACATTCTCGTTCCAGAAAAAATAATGCCAGAAGTCCGGTTCCCGGACCTGGATCATGAAAGACCAGGGCAGAGAAACCAGGGCGGCCCCCGCCAACGGCAGCCAGACCATGCGGAACAGGTCGCGCCAGCGCCCCCGGCTGAGCAGGTACGGGGTCACGGTGAGGACCGGCAGCGCAAAGGCCAGGAAGCCTTTGATCAGGAAGGCGCAGCCGACCAGCAGGCCCGAGGCCAGGAGCAGGAATCGTTCACGGCGGGAGCCGGGTTCCTGTTCGGTGGCCAGGAAAAAACAGATCAAGGTTCCGGTCAAAAACAGATTGAGCGCATTGTCAAGCACGGCAAAGGTGCCGATGGACGCCACGGCAAAGGAGGTCAAAAAGACCAGGGCGGCCAGCCAGGGCAGAGTGTTGCGCCATTTTGTTACGCTGCCGCACAGCAGCAGGATCATGAGCGCCATGAGGCCGGAGGAAAGAGCCGAGGGCAGCCGCACGGCGAAATTGTTTTCGCCAAACGCCATAATCGCGGCGGCGCTGAGCCAGTAGCCCATGATCGGTTTTTCAAAGTAACGCAGGCCGTCGCCGTGCGGCACCACCCAGTCGCCGGTGGCGATGATCTCCCGGGGCACCTCTGCGTAGCGGGTTTCATCCTGAACAAAGAGCGGCCGCGCCCCCAGGGGCAGGAGGTACAGCACGACAAAGAGGGTCAGCAGCAGAAAGGAGAACTGTGTTTTCGTCATTTTCGTCATGGCCGCGGCACGGTCTCCTGCGAGGATATCCAGCCGTCACGGCCCCCTGCCCTCCCCGGCACGATTGCCGAGGTACCGATGGCTTCACTGCTGTTCAGCATATCCATGAGCGGCACAAAGGTGATCCCCCGCTGCCGGGCCTTTTTTAAAAAATCCTGAAACAGGCCCAGGCAACTTATGCCTTCCGCCTCGGCATGAATGGTCAGGACATTGAGCCGGCCGGGCCTGAAGAGTTTGATAAGGTGTTCATTGTAATTCCGCGAAGTAATGCCGTTTCTGCCGATCAGTTCGTCGTAGGTCGGCAGGGTTGTCGGGACCTGGGGCCGGGAGAGCGTCCGCCCTTCAACCAGGGGATAAAAGACGGATTGGCCGCGACAGTCCGAGTTGTAATGAAAAGCGAATTTTTCCCTTTGTTTGAGCGCGGTATCGGTGATGCGCCAGGCCGGGGCAGCCGCGCAGCGGACCGGCCGGCCGATAATATTCTCCAGCGCTTCCCGGCCCCGGTCCATCTCCTGCCACACTTCCCTGCCGTTCATTTTTTTCAACCGGGATTGCCAGCGATGGTGGTCCCAGGCATGCAGGCCGATCTCGTGGCCGGCCTCGGCGGCCTGCCTGATTTCAGCGGCGCATTGCCTGCCGATCATCGCCCCCGGCCACAGTGTTCCCCGCAGGAGGATGTCCCAGCCGTAAAGATTGACGGCCCGGTTACGGACCATCTTGGCCAGAAACGCGGGCCGCAGCAGACGCCAGAGATGCCGGCCCATGTTGTCCGGCCCCACGGAAAAGAAAAAGGTGGCCTTTATCTGCCGGCGCGCCAGGACATGCAGCAGGCCGGGGACGCCGAGCCGCGTCCCCCGCAGGGTATCGACATCGATGCGCAGACCGGCTTTTATTTCTCCGGGACACATTGATCGGTTGTTTCCAGGGCCTGGCGGAGAAAGAAATCAAGGGTCTCGGCAACAGACTGCTCAAGGGGAACGACAGGCTGCCAGCCGAGCAGGCGGCGGGCCTGGCGGATGGATGGCAGCCGATGCTGCACGTCCTGATAGCCGGAGCCGTAAAAGGCCCGGCTCTCCACGGCGCGGATGCCGGCCAGGGGCGGGAATTGATCCCGCAGGGGATGCTGCTGGAATTTTTCGGTCAGGCCGGCGGCCAGTTCGCTGATGCTGGCCTGGTTGTCCGGATTGCCGATATTGATGATCTTGCCGTCGCAGCAGTTGTCCTTGTTTTCAATGATGCGGAACAAGCACTCGACCCCGTCTTTCACGTCCGTGAAGCACCGTTTCTGAGCGCCGCCATCCACCAGGTTGATAGGCGTCCCCTCCACCAGGTTGAGAATAAGCTGGGTGATGACCCGCGAACTGCCGATCCGGGCCGATTCCAGTTTGTCCAGGCGCGGGCCGATCCAGTTAAAGGGACGGATCAAGGTAAACTGCAGACCCTGGGTGGCGCCGTAGGCCCAGATGACCCGGTCCAGAAGCTGCTTGCAGCAGGAATAGATCCAACGCTGCTTGTGGATCGGGCCGAGCACCAGGCGGGAGTTGTCCTCGTCGAACTCCGGGTCGTCGCACATGCCGTAGACCTCGGAGGTTGACGGAAAAATAATCCGTTTTCCATACTTGGCGCAATAGCGGACAACCCGCAGATTCTCCTCAAAGTCGAGTTCAAAGACCTTCAGGGGATTGCGGACATATTCAGCCGGTGTGGCAATGGCGACCAGCGGCAGGACGATGTCGCATTTGCGGACATGGTATTCGATCCATTCCCGGTGAATGGAGATATCACCCTCGCTGAAGTAAAAATCGGGCCGGCCGAGCAGCCGGCCAATGGCATCGGAACCGAGATCCATGCCGTGCACCGCGTAACGGCCGCTCTCCAGCAGACGTTCACTCAGGTGATTGCCGATAAAGCCGTTGACCCCGAGAATAAGGACATTCTTTTTCCGCCGCCCGCCGGCGAGCAAATCCTTTTTCCGCCCGAACCGCATACCGGCGGCCAGGTTCAATTCGGCGCCCAGTTGACTGCCGTTCATGAACAGGCCGTCTTCCGACTGGCCGGTGTCCACCCGGACGGCATCCCGGCCGCAGCTGATGACAAGAGGATCAACGGAGAGGACCGTGCCGGGGAGGCTGTCCTTTTTCCCTGCCGTGACTCCCACCGACCAGAACAGGCACTTCTGGTTGCCGTGATAGCTGAAGGCCCCGGGATAAGGGCGGGTGACCGCGCGAACCAGGTTATGCACCCGCACCGCGTCCTGCTGCCAGTCAATCTCGCCGTCCGCCGGCTGCCGGCCGCCAAAATACGAGGCCAGGCCCGGTTGTTGAGGGATCCGGGAGGCGGTGCCGCTCTGCAGCATGGGCAGGGCGGTATCCAGCAACTGCTTGGCCGCGGCGGTCATTTTATGATGCAGGGTGAGGGCCGTGTCGTTCTCCGAAACAGCAACCCGCCGCTGATCGACAATGTCGCCGTCGTCGGGCCGGGGCGTCATGTAATGCAGGGTCACGCCGGTTTCCGGCTCGCCGTTGACCAGCACCCAGTTGACCGGACAACGGCCGCGATAGGCGGGCAGGAGGGAGCCGTGCAGGTTGAGGGCGCCCTGCGGCGGGATGGCCAGAACTTCCCGGCCGACCATGGCCCGGTAATAAAAGGAAAAGATGATATCCGGGGCCAGTTCCCGGATCCGCTCGACCCAGAGCGGATGGTTGATGTCGTCGGGCGCATAGACCGGCAGGCCGTTTTGAGCCGCCATCTCGGCCACCGAATCAAACCACAGGTTTTCGTTCGGATCGTCTTTATGAGTAAACACGGCCTGGACATCAAAGCCGTGATCAAGCAGCGCGGCTATGCCTGCGCAGCCGATATTATGATAGGCAAGAACAACAGTTTTCATATATTTTTTCCCGGTTGCCAAGTTTAAATACTTGTGGTGTAAAAGCGTGCCGCACACTGACTATTCAGTCGGGGCGGCCGGACTTGCTTCCGGCGGTTCCGCCCCCTGGGCACCATTTATTATATGTTGAACAAAGTAACGGGGCCGCCCCCGGACATCCCAGTAAATACGGCCGATATATTCGCCCAGCAGGCCCAGACCGATAAACTGGGCGCCGATAAAAATAAAAAGAACGGCGAAAAGCGTAAAAACCCCATTGGCCGCCCAGACCGAGCCCCGGACAAAACGCATGATCAGGAGAAAAATACCGAAGGTCATGCCGCCGGCGGCAATGATGGTCCCGATGATGGAGAGCAGGCGCAAGGGGAAGGTCGACATGGAGGTCAGGAGATCAAACTGGAGGGAGATCAGCTTGAAAAATGAATATTTCGAGTCCCCCCGGCGGCGCGACTCATGCCGGACCTGAATCTCCGAGGTGGTGCGGGCAAAGCTGTTGGCCAGAATCGGAATAAAAGTGGAGTGTTCCCGGCACTGGAGGATGGCCTCAACAATGGGCCGGCTATAGGCCCGCAGCATGCAGCCGTAATCGTGCATCATCACACCGGTGGCGCGGCGCACCATGGAGTTGACCAGCGAGGAGGCCAGGCGCCGGAACAGGCTGTCCCGCCGATTTTCGCGCACCGTACCGACGACATCGTAGCCCTTCTTCATTTCCCGCACCAGGTTCGGAATCTCCTCGGGCGGATTCTGCAGATCGGCGTCCAGGGTCACGACAATCTCGCCGCGGCTCTGGGAGAGTCCGGCACAGACCGCCGCGTGCTGACCGTAATTCCGGTTCAGCAGCACCGCGACCACCTCCGGCCCGTGCTGGTCGGCGGCGGCGGCGAGTATGGCGGTCGAGCCGTCCGTGCTGCCGTCATCGACCAGGATAATCTCAAACGACCCGCCGGCTTCACGGCAGGCGGCAAGACAGCGGCGCAGCAATTCCGGTAGATTATCACTCTCGTTCAGAACGGGAATAACAACAGACAGATCAAGTCTCTTCATCGCGCCAACACCTCTTTGATCGCGGCGACCACATCGTCGACGTCATCCATGGTCATGGCCGGGAACAGAGGCAGGGAACAGATTCGTTCCGAATTCCATTCCGTGGCCGGCAGGATACCGGGAGGCAGTTTCAACGTCTCCCGGTAGTACTTCTGCTCATGCACGGCCCGGAAATGAATACCGGTGCCGATATTTTTTTTCTGCAGTTCAGCCATGAAGGAATTGCGGCTGATACCGGCCCGGTCAATATCGAGCCGGACGATAAACAGATGCCAGGCATGGCGCTGCTCCCAAGCCGGCATGGCCAGGGGCAGGAGTTCATCAACCGTGGACAGGCGTTCCAGGTAATATTGCGCCAGTTCCGTCCGGCGGGCGATAAAGGAATCCAGACGGCCAAGCTGCCCGGTCCCCAGGGCGGCCGAGATATCGGTCATATTGTACTTATAGCCCGGCTCGATGACCTCGGCCTGGGGCGAACGACCCTGTTGCCGGCGATCATAGGCATCAACGCCAAGGCCGTGAAACTTCAGCCGCCGGACCCGGTCCAGCAGGGCCGGGTCATCGGCACAGAACATCCCGCCCTCGCCGGTGGTCATGTTTTTTATGGGATGAAATGAAAAAATGGCGGTGCCCCGGCAACCGATTTTCTCCCCCCGGTATTCGGTGCCGGCGGCGTGGGCCGCGTCTTCCGCGAGAGGAATCCGGTTGTCGGCGGCAAGTTGGCGGATCGGCCCCATGTCCGCGGCCGCCCCGGCAAAGTGCACCGGCACGATGAGCCTGGTGAATTCACTGAGGCAGGGTTTGAGCAGTTCCGCGTTGACCATCAGCGTATCGCGGTCAACATCGGCAAAAACCGGCGTGGCGCCGTGGCGCACAATCAGGTTCACCGTGGAGACCCAGGTCATGGATGGGGTCACCACCTCATCGCCCGGACCGATGTCAAGGGCGGCCAGCAGAAGATCCATGCCGCCGGTGGCCGAAGAAAGCGCAACCGCGCCGCCGGCCCCGCAATAACGGCGGAACATCTCCTCAAAGCCGGCCGTTTTCGGACCGGTAGTGATCCAGCCGCTGCGCAGGACCTCGTCAACCGCCGCAATCTCCTCTTCACTTATAGAGGGCCGGGAAAAGGGCAAAAAAACTTTTCGCACCAAGAACCACCTTAAAGATTAAAAGTGCTTTTATACCAAACTCAGCTTGACGAACAGGCTCCCCGCCTGCACGGGGATGACGAATTGTTGGCTTTTATTGTCATTCCCGCGGCAGCGGGAATCCAGGGTATTTATATCAGCCGGATTTGGTTAAGAGCCACTAAGATTAACGATATCGGGGACACCATAGCATATATTGTTTAATTATCATATAATGTTTACTTACCACCTGAAAATGAAGAAACGATGAAGTTTTTCGCTCATCGCAAGCCCCGTTTTCACCGTTTCTTCATGAACGACCTGGTATACTGCGGCAAGAATCCGGAGATCCATGTTTATCCCTGCGATTTGACACCCCGGAGAGGACAGAGACGAAGTGCTTGCCGAAACGAAATCAACCATCACCCAGTAGGAGAAACAAACTATGAATCGATACCTGCCGCTGATCCTCTCCGGCGTACTGCTCAATGCCGTGGCCCAGCTTGCGCTCAAGCAGGGCATGCGCACCATAGGCCATTTCAGCTTCAAGCTGGACAGCCTGATCAATACGGCACCGGCGGCGGCGCTGAACCCCTTTATACTGGCAGGTCTCGGCTGTTACGTAATAAGTGTGGTCATCTGGTTACTGGTCCTGTCCAGGGTTGAGGTCAGCTATGCCTATCCCCTGCTGTCCGTCGGTTATATCGTGACCGCCCTGGCGGGAAAGCTTCTCTTTAACGAGGCCATGGGACTTACGCGCTGGTCCGGAATTATCGTCATCTGTTTCGGGGTCTGGTTGATCACCAGGACGGCTTAGGCTGCACCGGCGATGGCAGGTAGAGGGCGCCATGAGAATTTTGCTCGTTGACGATGAACCGGAACTGCTTGAGCAGGTAGGCCGGATGCTGCGGCGGCAAAACTATACCGTCGACACGGCCCTGGATGGCGAAACGGCCCTGGAACAGCTATTCGCCGAGCCGTATGACCTGGTTCTCCTTGATATCATGCTGCCCGAAAAGGATGGCTTTGCCGTCCTGCGGGAACTCCGGGCGGAGAAAATCCCCACGCCGGTGCTGATGTTAACCGCCAGGGGAGAAATCGACGACCGGGTCAAGGGCCTGGACCTGGGCGCCGACGATTACCTGGCCAAACCGTTTTCCATGGCCGAGCTGCTGGCCCGCATCCGGGCGCTGCTGCGCCGTGGCGGGGCTCACGGCTCCTCGATTCTGCAGCTCCTGGATCTGCGCCTGGACACCGCGACCCGTGAAGTGTCCCGCGGTGACCAGGCCGTCAGCCTGACCCCCAAGGAATTTTCCATCCTGGAATTTCTTCTTTACAATAAAAATCGCGCCGTATCCCGCTTCAGCATGGCGGAACATGTCTGGGGCGATGATTTCGATCCCTTTACCATGTCCAACAATATTGACGTACACATAAAAAACATCCGCCGGAAGATTAATGACGTTGACGGCAGACTGATCGGCACCGTACGGGGAATCGGGTACATGAGCCGGGATGGAACGTAATGAAAATACGCAACCGGATAACCCTGTGGATCACGGGCGTCGGGCTCCTGGCCGGTTTTTTCTTTTCCCTGGTGGTCTTCTATGAAATGATCGAACAGCCCTACCGCCTGCTTGATGCCGAACTGGACAGCCAGGCCCATGCAGTACTGGCCTGTTTCGCGCCGACAACAGACACGACGGCCGCGTCCCGCCGGCCGCCGACCGTGCTGCAATCACTGGACAGACCCTACTGGATCAAGGTTTTCGATAAGAAGCATGCTCTTGTCTTCGCTTCAAACATGGCGCGCTACACCGACCTGCCCCTGTATCATAAAAGACATGGGTATACCGTCACCATCGCCATCCCCCGGCAAGTCATCAACCTGGGCCAGGATGACGGCAACAAGGTGGCATTCCGGGTCCGGTCCTTTACCCTGCGGGCGGGAGGCCGGACCTATCTCGTCCAGATAGCAAAACCGATGGAAAAACTCGCGGAAGAGATATCCGGCCTGCTGATTTC
>UOEY01000117.1_pt1 | contig 26927 bp, 22 predicted proteins | sample 1989501 | NCBI WGS metagenome assembly UOEY01 (sample SAMEA4712198, study PRJEB27164) | hydrothermal vent metagenome | biome: marine basaltic hydrothermal vent biome; feature: marine hydrothermal vent; material: mineral | place: Pacific Ocean | collected 2011-06-14/2011-07-23 | depth 1691 m | reverse complement strand
TCCATCTCTACCAATGAAAACTCGCCAATAACAGGACAGTTCAGCGCCAACGACCCCGACGGCGACACCCTTACCTACTCCATCGTCACCAACGGAACCCTCGGCAGCGTAGTGATCAACAACCAGGCAACAGGCGCATTCACCTACACCCCGAACACCGATACCACCGGCAACGATTCCTTCTCTTTCAAGGTCAACGACGGCACCGTCGACTCGAACACGGCTACTGTAAAGGTCGACATACTGCCGGCATCTACAGTCACCAAAATATTCGGCGACACCCCGGATGCCGATTATCCGGGAACCCTTGCCGACACCTACACAGACATCAATCACAACGTCAATGCGGCTGCCGACACACTCATAACCTATTCCTGGTCATCTCCCGCTCCTCACAAAATCGCGAACACTATTATCATAAAGGCTGACCTGGCAAGCATTCCCAGTTCCGCTACCATTCAGGAAGCAAGGCTTTACCTCTACCAGACAGGCTCTAACGGCGAGGCCGAATACAACAACAGTATCCACAAAATTACCGGCAAGGACCCGCAAATCGGCCAGGTATCAGGCTACAATGCTTACAATGGCGAACCATGGACCCCGGTTCCCGCCAATACGACTTACAACGATATTCCATTGGGACTGGCGGATATCGGGCCACCTGAGGACACGGTTCTGCTGAATACCCGGAACGGCTACCGCTCCTGGCTGGTCACCAGGATGGTCCAGGAGTGGGTCCGCGACCCGTCCACGAATCACGGACTCTTGATCGAGGGAGAAACAACAGCAATTGAAACCGGGAGGGAGTTTGCGGCATCGGAAAACCAGGATGCAGCCATTCGGCCCAAACTGGTCGTCCGCTATACCTTACATAAAGCTCCTAAATTAATTTTAATAAAAGAAATCGAGTAGAGCCGGTCCACGTTGCATCTCGCTTTGTCCCCATTACCGTTGTGATGGAGTCCACAGCACGATACGTTCACCTTTAAGATATTTTATCCAGGCAATAAATATCGCCGCATTAACAATCAGGAAAAACATGGGGGTCTTGAGCCGGCCACGTAACTTTTGCGTCTTCCAGCCCAAAATGCCCAGGCCGTAAAACAACAGTTGGCCAAGCAATAAAAACTGAAAAAAGAATGAATTCAACGCCAGGCATACATTGGCAACCAAGGCGGATATCAGAAAAAAGGGTACCAGCCAGCGCAATAATTTGTGGCAGAAGAATTGATATGCAAACAAACCATACCTGAAAGGATTCAAAAATTCCAAGTGGCCGAAAAATACGGTTATTCCCCTGACCACAGTCCGAACTTTCCTCTCAAGTTCATTTTTCTCATTTGCAACATCCAGATAATAACCGATGGCCGCCGAATCACTTACCCCTCTTAAACCAAGTTTAATACTGCTCAACAATGTCCGGAAATCACTTTGCACATCGCCGGAGAAATCCCGGCACACTTCCTTTCTGGCGGCAAAAAAAGAGCCGCTTAAACCAACCAGCGAATTAACGCTTGACTCCAGCCTTCTAAGCCACATTTCGTACCGAACATATAACCCTTCACCGCTCGGTTGACCATCCTGGTTAAGGAGACGATCTTCACTGCTGACACAGCCTACCGACGGGTCGGCGAAATTTGCCACAATCTCATGGATTGCATTCGAGTCAAGCCTGGTTGCAACATCCGAAAAAACAAGAATCTCTCCATTCGCATGCTGTACCGCTACCTTCTGGGCATTTTCCTTGCCACTCCGCGGCGTGATATTGAGCAGACCGATTCCGCGATCAGTGAATTCCGCGACAATACTGTTGGTGGCATCGGTTGAACCATCGGATGCCACCAGAACCTCCAACGTCCCCCCTGAATATTCAAGCTGCAGGGTATTCTCCAATTTCTCCCGAATACGCTTTTCTTCATTAAATACCGTTATAATAAGAGTAACCGGCAGGCTTATTCTGTCACGATAATGATTTCTTCCCTTGATATACCTCAGGAACAGGAGGGTCAACGGGTAGCCAAAGTATGCATAAAAAACCAGGAAAATTGAAAAGAATAATATAAATATCAAAATACTCATAAATTAACCCATACCCGGAGGACCTATCGGTTAGTACCCATTCATAAACGGTCTTTTTGGTTTTTGGTCCGAGATCAAGGGACTACGATGGAAAGCAGTAATCCCTTTTTTATTCCCCTAATCTACTGTATAATACCTGAATTTGTGAGCGTTTGAAAACGGTGCAGATGCAGATAGCGAGCCTGCGAGACCTTCGAGGCGGCAACGATGTTGATTATCCTGGTGTGATATCAACTTTGTTGTCAACGCAGCAGATGCGCCGTTATCGAGCGGACCGCAGGGCGGCGCGGTGAAGACCGGAAAATGCGTTTATTTGAAATATATGCAATAAATTCCAAATATTGCATGAAGTATCATCTCAAGCCGTCACGGATTCAGGTAATATTGACCATGGTCACCTTGATGAGACACAACTTTTCCGCCTGTTTTCTGGGTTTTCTCGCTTTCTGCCTGGCCTGCGGCCTGCCGACCGGGGCTGTGGCCGGGCCGCGGCAACTGTCCGTCTTTGTTTCCATTCTGCCGGAAGAGTACTTTGTCAAACGAATCGGCGGTGACCGGGTCCGGGTGGAGGCCCTGGTCCGGCCCGGCCAAAGCCCGGAAACCTATGAGCCGACTCCGCAGCAGATGGCCCGGCTCGCCCGGACCCGCATTTATTTCCGCATCGGCGTCCCCTTTGAAAACGGCCTCATTCCCAAGCTGATTCGCTCCATGCCGAATCTGACCATTATTGATCTGCGGGCGGGCCTTGATCTTCTGGAGCTTGCAGGCGCGCAATCCGGTGAGCTCGATCCCCATACCTGGCTCGATCCGCTGCTGGTCAAAAAACAGGCCCGGCTCATCATGGAGACCCTGATCCGCTTCGACCCCGAGGGGACGAAGCTGTACCGGACCAATTATCAACAATTCGCCCGCGACCTCGAGACGCTGAACAACCGTCTGCTCACTATCCTTCGCCCCCTGGCGGGCCGGACCGTCTATGTCTTTCACCCTGCATACGGTTATTTCTGCCGGGCCTATAACCTGATCCAGAAGGCCGTTATCGAGCATGGCAAAAGACCCGGCGGCAAACGTTTGGCCAGGCTCATCGAGCAGGCCAGGCGCGACCGGGTCAAAGTCATCTTTGTGCAGCCGCAATTTTCCTCCAAGGCCGCCAAGACCATAGCCAAGGCCATCGGCGGCACCGTGGTCGCCCTGGACCCCCTGGCACGGGACTATATGGTCAACATGAAGACCATGGCCGAGAAACTGGCAAGGGGGCTGCATGAAACCGCACCTTAAGAACCGGCCAGAAACAAACGCGGCGCGTTGGCACCTGGCGACGGGATTCCGCCAGCGGGCGAAAAGCGAACGTCTGACCATGAAACTGTCTGAGCGACTCACCGCCGGTTCCGGGGCAGCGTGATGAAAATCATCTCCGGCGGCCAGACAGGTGCGGATCGCGCCGCTCTTGACGCGGCCAGAGAGCTGGAACTCCCGCACGGTGGCTGGCTGCCCAGGGGCAGAAAAACCGAAAACGGTCCACTTCCCCGCAGCTATCCCCTTGAAGAACTTGACAGTTCAGAATACCGGCCGCGCACGGAGAAAAATGTCCTTGCCAGCGACGGCACATTGATTATCTCCTTTGGCCCGCTCACCGGCGGATCCGCCCTGACCGAAAGCCTGGCCCGGTGCCATGACCGTCCCTGTCTGCACATCAACCTTGAAGAGACGACAGACAAGCAGGCAGTGGCCTCGATCATGGCATGGCTGCGCCGATATCATATTGCCACGCTCAATGTCGCCGGCCCGAGGGCCAGCGGCGACCCCCGCATCTACCGGGCCGTCTTGCATCTCTTGAAAAAAATTACCTGGCAGGAACTGGACCGAAAGAACTAAGGAACTGCGGGCAGGTAAATGCCCTCCATGCCTGCAATCGACTGAAAAGCCGAGGTGATCCATAGTAACCATCAATCACCGGCCCGCGGGTCTCTTGCCGACCGGAATCACGTCAGGGTCTGGCTCAAAGCGGCACAGCAGACTTTTCCTCCTCGGCCGGGATCCCGCCACGGCGACTCATAGCCGCCCGGTATGCCTTTTGGCGAGAGCAGGACCTGCCAGACCTGATTTTTCCGAGCCCGGAAGGAACCGGCGCAGGAGAGCAGGTAATATTTCCACATCCGGTAAAAGCGCTCATCGTAACTGTCTTGCAGTGACGGCCAATGTGCATCAAAATTCTCAAACCAGCGCAGGAGGGTTGTATCGTAGTCGGCACCGAAATTATGCCAGTCTTCAAGCACGAAGATGCCATCGAACCCCTGACAGATCTGCTCGGCCGAGGGAAGCATGGCATTGGGAAAGATGTAATGTTCGATCCAGGGATCAATATCGACCTGGGAAAGGTTGCCGCCGATGGTATGCAGCAGAAACAGGCCGTTATCATCCAGGCAGCGGCGGACCGTCGTCATGAACGTCCGATAATTTTTTTTGCCGACGTGTTCGAACATACCCAGAGAAAGAATACGATCAAAAGGTTCGTTCAGCTGTCGATAGTCCTGCAGACGAAACTCGACCGGCAGTCCCCGGCATAACTCTGTCGCCAGCCGGACCTGCTCCTTGGAAACGGTAACGCCCACCACCTCCACCTGGTAGCGCTCGGCGGCAAATTTTGCCATGCCGCCCCAGCCACAGCCGATATCCAGCACCCGCAATCCCGGCCGCAGGTGCAGCTTGCGGCAGACCATGTCCAGCTTGGCTTCCTGCGCCTCGTCCAGAGTCGTGGCATTCTTCCAGTAGCCGCAGCTATAGATCATGCGTCGATCAAGCATTGCCCGATACAGGTCATTCCCCTTATCATAATGCCGCCGGCCGACCTCAAAGGCCCTGCTTTCCTTCTGGAGATTAAACAGCTTCGCCTTCAGAAGATGCGAAAACTCGGCCAGGGCCCTGACCTGGCAGTCCAGACCTGCACTGAGAACCCGATAAAAAAAATCGTCCAGGCGGCGGCAATCCCACCAGCCGTCCATATATGACTCGCCCAGCCCCATAGAGCCCTGGGTCAGCACCCGCCAATAAAATTTTTCGTTATGAACCTGCAGGTCCCAGGGACGGTCGCCGTTGATGGCAATATCGGCGCAGGCCAGGAACCGCTCAACTCGATGGTGAAATTTATCCTTTAACATAACGTTCCCCATAGCATAGTATTCTACAGGATTAAATTAACATCTCCGGCACAGTAAATAAAGATACAATTTTTACTCGTTCCATGGAAGCGAATTTGTGCAATAAGGCTACCAAAATAATCCATTCGGCAAAATAAAAAAGGCCGCTTCCTGTACGGAAACGGCCTTCATCATACCTGGCTCCTCGGGACGGACTCGAACCGCCGACAGGGTGGTTAACAGCCACCTGCTCTACCAACTGAGCTACCGAGGAACGTAACTCGTTTGTTCGTAATTTTTATTTTTTGCAGCGGCAAACGCTACGCGGACAACACTGTTCCAAAGCGGAATTTATTAGCACAGCCGGGAATACCCGTCAAGTGAAAATTAAAAAAAGGAGTTGCGCTCACCGGCAAAAACCGGTATCAGATATCCACTTTTCAACCCTACCCGCAAACACGCCGTCGGGGCGTAGCGCAGCCTGGTTAGCGCGCCTGCCTTGGGAGCAGGAGGTCGGAGGTTCGAATCCTCTCGCCCCGACCAATTTTGCCAGCGCCATTTTCAGGCAGAAGGCATGTCGGCCACCGCGAAGATAACGTTTTCATCCTCACCGGCCATCTCCCGGACCGTCGTTGCGCCATGATTGTGCAGCCAGTCGACCACCTCCGTGACCAGGTTTTCCGGGGCCGAGGCCCCCGCGGTCAGACCGATGTTCCGCACCCCGGCCAGCCAGTCCGGCTCGATTTCGTCCGCCTGGTCGATCAGGTAAGCGACAATGCCCCGATGTTCCGCAACCTCTCGTAACCGGTTGGAGTTGGAGCTGTTTTCCGACCCGACCACCAGCAAAAGCTCCACCATGCCGGACAATTCCCGTACGGCATTCTGCCGGTTGGTCGTCGCATAGCAGATATCGGTCCGTTCCGGTTCACTGATGGCCGGAAACCGCTGCCTGATCGCGGCAAGCAAGGCCCCGGTATCATCAAGGCTGAGGGTCGTCTGGGTCACATACCCCACCAGCGCGGAATCTTTAACCTGCACCCCGGCAACTTCCTCAATGCTGGAAACAACATGGACCGCACCGGTAGCCCGGCCGCAGGTCCCCTCGACCTCCGGATGGCCCTTGTGGCCGATAACCAGGACATCGCAGCCCATTTTATTCAGGCGGACGGCCCGTCGATGCACCTTGGACACCAGCGGACAGGTCGCGTCTATGGTGCGCAGCCCCAGTTCCCCGGCCCGTTCCTCAACAGCCCGGGAAACCCCGTGGGCACTGAAGATGACGACCGAATCCTCGGGTATCGTTTCCAGTTCTTCAACAAAAACCGCGCCTTTTTTTGCCAGATCGCAAATAACATGGGTATTGTGCACGATCTCGTGCAGCACATAGACCGGCGGTCCGTATCGATCCAGGGCCTGCCGGACAATGGTGATCGCCCGCTTGACCCCGGCGCAGAATCCGCGCGGCTTCGCAAGAATAACATTCATAAAAATACACCTGGATCAAGGCGGCGCCCTGTTTTCCCGTTGTCGCTTATCGTAGTAATGATCCACTGCCTCGTGCATAGAATCAAATGGTTAAAAAGTCAACAACGAAAGACACCCCGCACCGGTCAGCAAGAGTTCAGCAGGGACTATAAAACCATGGTAAATTTAGAAGTGTGCACACAAACAACCACAAGGGGGACCAAGGTTTGGGCCTGTGATCCGTTACGCCGAACCGGGTCGCGAGGGCCGGGGACGGCGCCGTCATTGTACAAATGAACATTCTCAGGTATAAGGGAAAAAGAGTATGGTGGTACTCTGCGCTATTACTTGCATCTAACCTGTAAGGTGCCACAGGCGCCACAGATTTACGTAGTCGCTTCCGTTCGCAGGTAAGGGGAGACTCAGGTAGTCCCTCTATACCGGCGGGAGCGACCGCGTGAAGATGGGGTGCCTGTGGCACCTTACCCTGACTGGAGAACTCCGTGCGTATAACCCGGCGCCCCCTGTTTTACTGGATTCTCCGGCGGCACCGGCCGCTGCAGGGCCTGCTGCTGCTTGTTATCCTGGCCAGCCTCTTCTTCCGGGTCTTCCCCCTGGAAATGCAGAAACGAATCATCAACGAGGCCATCCACCTCAAGGATGAACAGCTCCTCTTCATCTACTGCGGCCTGTACATGGGCGCCGTGGTCCTGGCTGCTGTCTCCAAATACGCCATCAACGTCATGCAGACCGTTATCGGCCAGAAAATCCTGGTTGAGATGCGCAGCGAACTCTATCGTCACCTCCTCCAGCTCCCCCTGCAGTTTTACCGCAAGGTGCCGCCGGGAACAGTCATTTCGGCCATGACCGCCGAACTGAACGGCATCGGTTTCTTCCTCGGCGGCGCGCTGGCCATCCCGGTGACCAGCGTCCTGACCTTCCTGGTCTTTCTCGGTTTCATGTTCAGCCTGAGTCCGCTGCTGGCGCTCCTCAGCATCGTTATCTATCCCCTGGAGATGATCGTTATTCCCCTGCTGCAAAAACGCTATAACCGGCTCAACAAAAAACGAATCAAAACAACCCGGGCCATGAGCAACGTAGTCAACGAGAGCATCTCCGGCATCCAGGAGATTCATGCCAATGCCAGTTATCAACTGGAAGAAAAGCGCATGTCCGCCTTTATCGAGACCCTGTACGGCCTTCTCAAACGGCTCTTCATCGTCAAGTACGGCATCAAGTTTGCCAACAACATGTTCCAGTCGTTCGGCCCCTTTATCCTCTTCCTGGTGGGCGGCTACCTGACCATCAACGGCCAGTTCACCCTGGGCGCCCTGGTGGCCTTTCTCTCTGCCTATGAAAAGGTGTACGACCCCTGGAAGGAGATGATGGAATATTACCAGGCCCTGCAGAACGCGCAGGTCCTTTACCGGCAGGTCATGAGCACCTTCGACCTGCAGCCGCGGCATCCGCTGCTGCCGGACGGCCGGCAGCCCTACCGGCTGCAGGGCCGCATTGAGCTGCAAGAGGTCTCCTGCACCGTGGACGGCGGCATCAAGGTCCTGGACCGGATCACCATGCAGATCCGCCCGAACGAGCAGGTGGCGCTGGTCGGTTTTTCCGGGGCCGGCAAGACCACACTCCTCCTGCTCATTGCCCAGCTCTACGATGCCAGCCAGGGTTCGCTCCTCCTGGACGGCAAGGAGGCCGGCACGCTCAGCAAGGCCGATATCAGCCGCAATATCAGCATGATTGCCCAGCAGCCGTTCATCTTTAGCGGCAGTCTCCGCGACAACCTGCTGTACGCGGTCCGGGCTAACCGGAGTGGTGACGGCCGCGAACTGCCGGGCCGGGAGCAGCTTTTCCAGGTGATCCGTGATGTCGGCCTGGAAGAAGACCTCCTGCGCTTCGGCTTTAACAGTATTATCCCCTGGGACCGCGTTCTGCCGCTCAAACAGAATTTTTTACATATGCGCCGGATCATCCGGGACCAACTGGGAGAACACTTTGCCGGCGTGGTTGAATTCTATGATGCCGACACCTTTCTTTCTTATTCATCCCTGCGGGATAATATCATTTTCGGCGAAAGTCCCGGCGGCGAGTATGACATCGAGGCGCTGCCGGACAACCCGGTTTTCAGGAATTTCCTCGGCCGGAGCGGACTGGAGCCGGAACTGCTGCGCCTGGGCCGGACCCTGGCCGAAGCCACTGTAGAGCTGCTCAAAAAGATCGGTGACGATGAATTCTTTTTCCGCGGCAGCCCCATGGAGGCGGACGAATTCGACCGCTACAAAAAGCTGGTTGCCGATCTGGACGGCCGGCAGCCGCAAAAAAAGGAAGAAAAGGATGCCCTTCTCCTGCTCGCCCTGCGCTTTATTCCCGGACACCATACCATCGTAACCATGCCGCCCGGCCTGGCTGAAAAAATCCTCCAGGCCCGGCACCAATTTCTCGAACAGATCGTGGGCATTGACCTGAAGACATACTGCCGGGCAGCGGAGCGGCCCGATGGACAGACTGGGGCGAGCACCTTGCCGCGGCGCGCCGGGGACCCCGGGGAAGGCGGCAACTTCATTGCCTACTGCCCGTCGGAATACCTGTACAAGCACAGCCTGCGCGACAACATCCTCTTCGGCGCAACGATCCGGGATACCCGCGACGTGGAAGGTCTGTACGAGGTGACCAAGCAGGCCTTTGCCCGGGAGGGACTCCTGGACGAAATCCTGGACATTGGTCTCGATTTCGAGGTGGGCAGCAAAGGGGACCGGCTCTCGGGCGGGCAGAAACAAAAGGTGGCCATTGCCCGCGCCCTGCTCAAGGACACGCCGATCCTGATCATGGACGAGGCCACGTCCAGCCTGGACAATACCTCCCAGGCCCGGATTCAAAAACTCCTGGAGACCAGATACCGGGGCAACAAGACGATTATTGCCGTCATTCACCGCCTTGACCTGGCCCCCTCCTATGACCGGATCTTTGTCCTCAAGGCCGGTTCCCTGGTCGAGCAGGGAACCTATGACGAACTGATGGCCCACCAGGGAGCGTTTTATGAACTCGCCCGGAAACACTGAGCACATGGCCTCACCCGGCCGCGGCAGCCTCGAGGAAAACATGGCCTTTCTGCGGCGCCAGCCCGTCTTTGCCGACATACCGCTTGAAATGCTCCGGCTCTATGCCTACCTCTCACAAAGAGAACACTTTCAAAAAGACGAGCCGATCATCAGGCAGGGTGAGCCCGGCGACCGCATGTACCTCATCATGACCGGCACGGTGGCCGTCTGCGAAGAGCATAACGGCCGGGAATTCCTGTTGCAGACCCTCGCCGCCGATGGAATCAACTCTTTCGGCGAGCTTGCCCTGCTGGCCGAATTCGACTGGTTTTACTCGGCCAGGGCAGTAACGGACGTGACCCTGCTCTCCATGACCAGAGAGGCTTTTCGCAAGGTCATGGAGCAATATTCCGAACAGTATTCCGAGGCGGTTGCCGACATTATCCGGTGGCGGATCAGGCGTCTCATCGACCAGACGCACACCCTGCTCGACAAGCCGGCAGCAGAAAAATGAAGGAAGAGACGGCGCTGAAAATCAAGCACGTGAAGAGGAGGAGATCATGACAATCCGACAACTTGCCTGTGTATTCTGCACTATTCTTCTGGCACCGCACCTTGCCGCGGCCGCGAACCGCGCCCCCCATGAAATCGGCGGCTTCAGACTGGGCACTTCCATCAACAACTACAATATCATCAGTAACCGTAACTTTCTGCACCAGGTGGTCGTCGACGAAACCGGGGGCTTCAGAAAGGGCGTTATCTATTACGGGGACTGCGCCCGTCCCGGGGAAATCGTTAAAATCAAGCTCAAGTTCAAGGATTCAAGCGCTGAATTTTACCGGCAGATCCTGGCGCGTTATACTAAAAAATTCGGCAAACCCTATAAATTCACGGGCGGCACCTTCGGTATTGTCCGGGCATGGAAGTGGGAGTTCACGGACAAGGACCACAACCGCATCACCCTTACCCTGCAGCATAACCTGAAAAACATGGATGAAAATATCGGCAACATGATCAAGCTCTCCATGCCGGACCGCATAGAGGCGGAACGAAAATGCTTCAATGCCGGCCGCCCTCAACACCGGCGGATACTCCAGCCGAAGCGGGGCGCCCCGGACTGGGAGCAGTTGATACCGCGCTGATAAAAACTGCCGCCTCAAGCCTTGGCCCGGAACGGGGTAACCCCGCAGCGGTCAACGACCGGCAAGATGACGCTGGATGGCCTGCAGATCAAGCCAGGTGCCCTTTTTCATCTCCTCATGCCGCCGGAGGAAACGGGGGTGGAAGGTCGGCATCACGGCGACCGGCGGACCGGCCTGGTAGCGAAATTGCTGCATCCGCCCGCGCAGACGGACCAGCGGCTCCTCGCGGCCCAGAAGCATCTTGGCCGCCATGTCCCCCATGGCGCAGATCACCCGGGGCCTGACAGCGGCAATCTCCCGCTCTAGAAATGAAAAGCAGGCATCCAGGCAGGCACGGTCCGGCTCCGGTCCCGGCGGCGGGCAGCATTTGACACAGTTGGTCACATAAATATCGCCGGGCTGGAAACCGATGGCCGCCATCATCCTGACCAGCAGGGCATCATCATCAAGGCCGAAGATGGTTGCCGGCGAAAAATGGCCCTTGTCCTGCTGCGACCAGTCCCCAACCACCATGAGCGCGGAGCTTTCACCGCCCGAACCCGGGACGGTCCCCAAGCGGCCGGCGGCCAGGGGGCAGAAGTTGCAGGAGGCCGCCTCCCGCCCGAGACACTGCAGCCGGGGTCCCGCCGGCTCTCCCGGTTCGGGCCGGGGACGCGACGGCCTGACCGGGGGTGAAACCCTCCCGGACCGCGACGTCCCCGCCTTGGCCGTCCTTTTTGCCAGAAAACGGCGTAACTCGGGAGAACCCGGATATTCATTGATCCCCAGGGCCTGATGAAACCTCAGCACATTGCCGAGTTCACGGACAAGCCGTGCCGTCGCTTCCCGCGGTTGGGCCAGGGGAGGCCTGGCCGGCGAATTTTTAGCTGACAACTCCAACCTCAATGCTTAAAGTAGGACGAACAGAGGAGAATGAACACCGATCAACATATTGATAATCATATAAGATATACAACCAGGAGAATCCCGTAATGCCCATTTATGAATACGTCTGCAAAGACTGTAAAGCCCATTTCGAGGTGCTCACCACGGCCTCTTCAACCGCGCAAACGGTCAAGTGCGAAAAGTGCAGCAGCCTGAATGTCAAAAAAACAATCTCCACCGCAAGTTTCCGCGTCGGCCACGGCGGGAGTTCGATACCGACCGGTGCCCTTTCCGGCTGCTCCTCGAAATCCGGCTTCTCCTGAGCCTGACATTGAAAGCCCGTGCGGCTTTCAATCCCTTGGCAGATGGAGCAAAATTTACTTTTTCTTTCTTGCCGGCTTGTACTCGAAGACCATCTCGTTTTTCTTCAGGAGGCCATACTTTTTCCGCGCCAGTTCTTCAAGATAAGCGCCATCGTGTTGCAGTCGGTTCACATCGTGCCGCAGTTCGGCGTTATTCTTCGCCAGGACCTTGTTTTCCCTGGCCAGGGTGTCAAGCCGGTTCTGTAAACGCCTGTAGCTTAAGAGACCGCGGCCCGGCGCAAAAATGAGCCAGAGCATACCGAACACAATGACCAGCACAACAATACGCCTGAGGAACCGGCGCTCCTGTAAGGTCAATCCCTGTTGTTGCCTGGAAACCATAATCCGTCCCGCATCAAATTCACCTTCAACCGCAGCCCGGTCCAGCCATGATGCCGCAGCAAAACCCTGAAAAATGTCTCGTCAGCGCCTGCCTCGCCGGACTCTGCACCCGCTATGACGGCCGGAGCAAACCTTCGTCCCCCTGCCTGCGGCAGCTGGAGAACCGCAACTGGATTCCGGTCTGCCCGGAACAGCTTGGCGGCCTGCCCACGCCGAGAACGGCCGCCGAGCTGGTCGGCGGCGACGGCCACGAGGTGCTGGCCGGCCGGGCCGCAGTTATCAATCGCGCCGGCCTTGACGTCAGCGACAACTTTATCCGGGGCGCCCGCCAGTGCCTGGCCATTGCCCGGGCCCGGCGGATCAAAACCGCCTACCTGAAGGCCGGGAGTCCCTCCTGCGGCCTGATCCCGCAAATCGGAGTCACGGCGGCGCTTTTGCAACAGCACGGCTGCAAAATAATCGAATTCTGAGCCGGGCGCCACTCCTCTTGCGGCTACCCGTCCTTATAGCCGCTGACCTCCGTCGTCCCCGGGTGCTTCCGGTCCAGCTTAAAAATAAGAATAACCATGATACCGGTCTCGTAAAGCAGATACAGGGGGCAACCCATGAGCGCCATGTTGAAAATGTCGGGAGTCGGGGTCAGCACCGCCGCCAGGATGGCAATTATCAGAACAGCATAACGCCGGTTTCTCTCAAAAACCTTTCGAGACACACCGACCCTGACACTGAACACCATAAAGACCGGCAGCTCGAAAATCACTCCGAAGGCAAGAATGAAAATTATCACGAAATTGACAAAACGGCCCACCGAGATAACCGGCCGCAGATCCTTGGTCTGATAGCTCAGCAGAAAGCTGATGCCGTAAGGCAGGGTGAGCAGGTAGCAGAACAGCGTCCCGGCATAGAAAAGAAAACAGGTGGCAAGCACAAACCAGAACAAGGTCTTGCCGGTCACCCCGAAAGGACGGCCCAGGCCCTTCCAGACCACGTACATGATCCAGGGCATCAGCAGAAACAGGGCGCCGAAAAAGGCGACCTTGACATGGGCCAGGAAAGGCCCGGCCACGGAAAAAAAGTACAGTTTCTCGCCCAGATGGTCCTGCATGGCCAGCAGCAGGTTGTTCGACATAAAAAAGAGCGCCGCGGTCAGCGCGATGATGCTCAGACCAAGCGACCGGACCGAACGTCGCAGCTCGGTAAGAAATATGGCAATATTTTGATGTATTTCCAAAAGATCAGGGCCGGATTTCAAGAGTCAGGGAACCACGATTTTCACGATCAGCTCAGAGTAGCAGACAGGTTCATGAAAAGCAATGCAATAGGTACGGGGTCACCAGCACCTCATCTTCGCCCGTTTTGGCCTCCTCACATCCGCCAAGGATAGATTCGGAGTCCAAAACGAACAAATCTAAGGCACTGGTGACCCCGTACGGGCAGAGTATCCCCCGGGATAGTCGCCCCCGGGGAACTTGTTACTGCAATAGCAGTTGCTTTCCGGCAAACGCCATGATAGTAAACAACGTGCAGCTCATCATGATGAATTCGCAAGAAAACTGAATACGGTTTCCCCGCTCTCCACGAAATAAACCTGCCGGCACAATGTCTTTTTGCGACTTTATCCATCCATCAACGACAGGGAAACAAAAACCGCATCATGCTTGAATTACGCTTTATCCGTGAACATATCGACCTGGTACGAAAAAAAACCGCCCTGCGCCGCCTTGACCCGGCCATCATTGACCGGTTTACCGAGACCGATTCCCGGCGACTCGCCCTGCTCGGCGAGGTTGAAAGTCTGAAAAACCTGCGCAATACGGTTTCCCAGGAGATTGCCGAGCTGAAAAAGACCGGGGCCCATGACCAGGCCGCACCTCTCATCACCAGGATGCGCGAGGTTTCGGCCCGGATCAGGGAGCTGGACAATGAGCTGGCCGAGGTGCAGGCACGCCTGAACGACATTGTCATGGCCATTCCCAACCTGTGCGACGACTCCGTGCCCGAGGGCGACAACGACAGTGACAACATTGAGATCAGGAAGTGGGGGGAGATTCCGGAGTTTACATTTACGCCGCGGCCGCACTGGGAAATCGGCGAAGAGCTGGACATCCTGGATTTCGAGACCTCGGCCAAGCTGGCCGGAGCGCGGTTCGCCATCCTCAAGGGTTTCGGCTCCCGCCTCTCCAGGGCGCTCGTCAATTTCTTCCTCGACCTCCATACCCAGAAACACGGCTACACCGAGATCCTGCCGCCGTTCCTGGTCAACAGCAAGACCATGACCGGCACCGGCCAGCTGCCCAAATTCGCCGACGACCTGTTCCGCATTCAGGGCTGGGACCTGTGGCTGATTCCCACGGCCGAAGTGCCGGTCACCAATATCCACAGCGGCGAGACCCTGGCCGAGGATGACCTGCCGCTGAAATATACGGCCTACACCCCCTGTTTCCGCTCCGAGGCCGGATCATACGGCAAGGATACGAGAGGCCTTATCCGCCAGCACCAGTTTGAAAAGGTGGAACTGGTCAAATTCACCACGCCGCAGACATCGGAGCAGGAACTGAACGCGCTCCTGGCCGATGCCGAAGAGGTGCTGCAACTGCTGCGCCTGCCCTACCGGGTCGTGCAGCTCTGCGGCGGCGATCTCGGTTTCTCCGCCGCCAGGACCTATGACATCGAAGTGTGGCTGCCGGGGCAGAATGCCTACCGGGAGATATCCTCCTGCTCCAACTACCATGACTTCCAGGCCCGGCGCATGGGGATCCGCTACCGGCCGGCCGGCGAAAAGAGAAGCCGCCTGGTGCATACCCTGAACGGCAGCGGCCTGGCCGTCGGCAGGACCCTGCTGGCCATCATGGAAAACTACCAGCAGGAGGACGGAACGGTACGGTTGCCGGAGGTCCTGCAGCCCTATTTTGAAAAGCGTTTTTAGGGGAACTCCTTAGAATCCTGCCGGCACGGAAAAGCCGTGATCACCCCCGTTCCAGGGCCAGTTCGATCAACCGGTCAAGCAGGGCTGAAAACGAGAGCCCGGCCTGCGCGGCGGCCTGCGGCAGCAGGCTGGTCGGCGTCATGCCCGGGATGGTATTGGTCTCCAGGATAAAAATGTCCTCGCCCCTGACAATCATGTCGGTGCGGCTGTAGCCCCGCAGCTGCAGGACGCGGTGGGCGATAAGGCCGTACTCCTGCGCCTTGCTCCTGATCCCGTCACCGACCTCGGCCGGGCACACCTCCCGGGTGGCGCCGGGCTTGTACTTGGCCTCATAATCAAAAAAATCATACTGCTCCCCCGGAATAACCTCCACCAGCGGCAGGGCGGTCAGCTCATCGTTGCCGAGCACGCCGACGGTGATCTCCCGGCCCCGGATAAACTCCTCCACCATGACCTGGCGGTCATGGGCAAAGGCCTGGCGCAGGGCTCCGGACAGTTCCCCCGCCTCCCGGACAACGGACATCCCGATACTGGAGCCCTGCCGGACCGGTTTGACCACCAGGGGCAGCCGCAACCGCTCAAGCAGCGGTCCCGGGTTCCGGACATCACCAGGGCTCGCCATCTCCCACGGGGCCACGGACAGGCCATGCAGCCGGTAGAGGGTCTTGGCCAGGTTTTTGTCCATGGCCAGGGCACTGCCCAGCACGCCCGCGCCCTGGTAGGGAATGCCGAGCAACTCAAGAAAGCCCTGCATGGTCCCGTCCTCGCCGTGAATACCGTGCAGCAGAATAAACGCCACATCAAGTTGCGCGGCATCCGCGGCGAGCCGGGGCAGGTCGATTGCCGGGTCATAGCGGCTGACTTTATATTTTTGCGGGTCCAGCGCCCTGGCCACTCCCGCTGCGCCCTGCAGCGACACCTCCCGTTCCCCTGATGTGCCGCCGGCGATGAGGGCCAGCCGTAATCTGCTCATAGTTCCTCCCCGGGATCCGCTTTCATCTCACCCAATTCCCCTGCTTAAGGCCGCACGCCTGAAAATCCGGACCACGGAATCCGCGCAATGACCGGGCGGGACAAAAAATTCCTCTGCTTCCCTGTGGTTCGGCGGCAGGTCCCACTGTGCGGCAAGAGCATTCTCGTTCAAATAATCCTGAATCCGTGACGGCTTGAGGTGATACCCTATGCAATATGTGGAATTTATTACATCATTGTTAAATAAACTCATCCCCAGGTCTGCACCGCGCCGCCCTGCGGTCCGCCCGGGAACGGATCCATGATAATAACATGACGTGTTGAATAACAATATTTTCAACAATTTTCCGTAAAAAATCTGGTTTCCCGCCGCTCTTTTCAGTATGGTCGGAAATATGGACAGGAAAATTATAAAAAAACTGCAGGAAATCGTCGGCAACGAACGGCTGACCACTGCGGCCGAAGAGCTGAGCTGCTACAGTTACGACGGCACGGGGCGCATCTTCCCGCCCGAGGCGGTTGCCTTTCCGGACACCCCCGAAGAGATCGCCGCCATCCTGAAGCTGGCCAATGAATACCGGTTCCCGGTGGTGCCCCGCGGCGCCGGCAGCGGCATGACCGGCGGCAGCCTGCCGGTCGCCGGCGGCCTGGTCCTGGCGACCAGCCGGATGAACCGGATCCTGGAGATCGATCCGGACAACATGATCGCCGTGGTTGAACCGGGGGTGATCAACGGCGACCTGCAAAAAGCGCTGAAAAAACACCGCCTGCTCTATCCGCCGGACCCGGCCAGCCTCAAGTTCTGTTCCATCGGCGGCAATGCCGCCGAATGCGCCGGCGGCCCGAGCGCCGTTAAATACGGGGTCACCAGGGATTATGTTATCGGCCTGGAAGTGGTGCTGCCCACCGGCGAGATCATGACATGCGGGGTCCGGACCGAGAAAGGGGTGGTCGGCTACGACTTAACCCATCTCTTTATCGGCTCCGAGGGGACGCTGTGCATCTTTACCAAGCTGATCCTGCGCCTCCTGCCCCGGCCGGCAGCAAAGGCGACCTTCCTGGTGACCTTCTCTTCCCTGCCCGACGCCACCCGGTTCGCGGCAAAAGTCATGGCCGCGGCAATCATGCCCAGCACCCTGGAATACATGGACCGGACCGCCATCAGCGTGGTCGGCGCTGCCATTTCCCCGCCCCTGCCGGAGAACACGGCCGCCCTGCTCCTGCTGGAGCTGGACGGGACAGGAGCAGAGGTTGAAGGGCAGAAACAACGGCTGCTGCCCTTCCTGGAGCAACAGGGCATAGCATACCGGTACGCCGTTGATGAAACGGAGCGCGACCACCTCTGGCAGGCCCGGCGCTCCATATCGCCGGCGACCTTTTCGCTCCGGCCGCACAAGATCAGTGAAGACGTGGTGGTTCCCCGTTCAAAAATACCGGATCTCGTCCAGTTCACCGAGGATCTTGCCCGCCGGCTCGACCTGACGATCCTGACCTTCGGCCATGCCGGTGACGGTAATATTCACGTCAACATCATGATCGACCGCCACAATGCCCGGGAACTCGAAAACGGCAACGCGGCCAGGAAGCAGCTCTTTGAATTTGTGATCAAACTGGGCGGCACCCTGTCGGGCGAGCATGGAATCGGTATCACCAAGGCGGAATTCCTGCCGCTCGAGATCGGCCCCCGGGCTCTTGCCGTCATGAAACAGATCAAGCAGCTTTTTGACCCGGCAAATATCCTCAACCCGGGGAAAATTTTCCCCGGCGCTTCCTGAATACCATCCCCCTGAATCCGTGACGGCTTGAGGCAATATTCCAGGCAACCTGTGGGATTTGTTGCATTATTGACAAATAAATGCATCTTATATTCTTCACGGCGCAGCTACTGCGTTGGCAACAAAGTTGATATCACACCAGGATAATCAACATCGTTGCCGCCTCGAAGGTCTCGCAGACTCGCTATCTGCATCTGCACCATTCTCGAACGCTCACGGATCCAGGTTCATGGCAATTTTTCATTGACAGATTTTTTGCGGTAGAATAGAATTACAGTTTCTACTATAATTTTTAACCAATCTGGCGGCGATGGCCGTTAAAAGGATGTGATTTAACATGATTGATGTAGAAGTAAGAGGCGACATTGAGTACGCGATCCGCCAGCTCAAAAAAAAGTTACAGATAGACGGAATAAAACGCGAACTCAAACGGCGTGAATATTACGAAAAACCCAGTGTCCGCAAACGTCGTAAAAGCGCCGAAGCCCTTCGTAAACTTCGCAAGTTTAACCGCATGAAAAACAATTATTAACAGCAAAGGCCTGCCGTACTGCAAGCCGGCGGGCCTTTTGCCGTTATCTCCGGTACCATCTTTGCCCAAACGAACGTTCTGAAACAACAGCGACTTTCAACCTGTCTCGATCTTTTCCTGCACTACCTTATTGCCGAGAGACGTCTCGCGCGCAACACCGTTCTCGCCTACGGTTCAGACCTGCGTTTTTTCCTGGATTTTCTTGACCGATACCGGCTTGAACAGCCGGCGGCCATCACCATCGAGCATATCCGGGCCTTTTTCCGTCACTGCCATGAGCACGAAATAGGTTCCCGCAGCAATGCCAGGCGGCTGGCGGCGCTTCGCTGTTTTTTTGCTTTTCTCGACCGGGAGAAATGGCTCACCGCCAACCCGGTGCTTGATATCGACCCGCCCAAAACCGGCCACAGCCTGCCCAAGGCCCTGAGCATCGCCGAGGTCGAACAGCTCCTGGCGCTGCCGGAAAAAAAAACACCGCTCATCCTGCGCGACTATGCCATGCTGCATCTCCTGTATGCCACCGGCCTGCGGGTCTCGGAACTGGTCCGCCTGCCGGTGCAGGCCTGCAACATGACCAGCTGTCACCTGCGGGTGCTGGGCAAGGGCGACAAAGAACGGCTGGTGCCCTTTGGCGAGGTGGCCAGGGAACGTATCGAAGACTACCTTGACCAGGGACGGCCGCAACTGGTCAAAAAGAAATCCAGCCCCTTTCTGTTCCTGAACAACCGGGGCGGCGCCATGACCCGCAACCGGTTCTGGCAGATTATCAACGGCATCGCAATCCATGCCGGGACCAGGCACCGGATCAGCCCCCACGTGCTGCGCCACTCCTTTGCCACCCACCTGCTGGCGGGCGGTGCCGATCTGCGCGCGGTCCAGATGATGCTCGGCCATGCCGACATCTCCACCACCCAGATTTACACCAAGATTGAAACGGCCCGCCTCAAATCCATTCACCAGCGGTTTCATCCCCGGGGCTAGGAGACCGCGGAACAGCCCGAGTCCGGGGAAAAATGGCGGCCTGCAACCTTACAGCAAAAACATCAACGCCAGAGCTCCTTGGTCACGGCTAACTGCAACATGATACGGTTGTCGGTATAGGAATCACGGAGAAGATCCGCGTCCTGCTTGTAATAGACATACCGGACACTGGCAACAAACCATCGCATGAAACGGTAATCCAAATTCGCACCGGCGGAATAACCGTGCTCGATATAGGTCACGTCCCCTACATCCACTCCCGTCGACGACACTCCGTTCCCGGTGGCGGCACGATAATATTCACCCTGGGGATTGAGAATGGCCCGGTAACGATAGAGCCCGAAGACAGCCGAGGACAATTTCTCAGTGAACCGATAGGTTAAATCCGTTCTGGCCTCGATTATATCCGACAGGCCGATATCACCTGCCCCGGTAAAATTTTCCGTCTCATAAGTTTTCTCAAGCCGGGCGCTGAGATTCGCATGCTGGTAGGCCCGGGTAAAGGTCAGATACAGGCTGTAAACCCACTCGCCGTTCATGTCCTCGGCATCGACATAGGCAGGGCCGCCGCCGATAGTCAGATGGGTCCGCTCGTCCAGGGCATGATCCCAGCCGACAGTGAATTCGTGCACCCAGATATCATTACGCCGGTAGTCATCATATCGGGTCTCCCGGAACTTGTACAGGAGAGGGAAGGTATCGGTGACCCCCCGGCTATAGTCAACTCCCAAGTCTGCCCGATACTCCTGCAAGTCCGAAGATAAAGCGGCGGCCCCCCCGTTATCATTATAAAGACCTTCGATATAATGGAGTTCCAGGTTCGATTTCCACGCCGGGTTGAACCGGTAGGAAAACAATCCGGAAAAATCGTGCCGGTCGTATTCCTCGTAATCGGCAGCAATGCCGTTATCGCCGGACTCGTTGCGCAGGACATCGTACGTATAGCCGACACCCACCTCGCTGTCTGCCGCATAAGTATAGTTGGTCCGGACGTTTAAATCATTTGTCCAGTACCGTCTTCGTCCTAAATTCCGGGTAAGTTGTGTATCCCTGGTTTGCTCTGCATTTTGCGTTGTTGGTCCCTGCGGAGTGCCGGCGGCAGGGCCTTCATGCCCGAGGCGGGCGAATGGAGCTTCATCCAGCGTGGGATCGGTTGAAAGAACAAAATTATTACCGAGAGAAACGTTCCAGTTCCTGGTCAGAGAACGCTGGCCGGCCAAGGTAAGATAATGATCCACATACGTGGTATCACGCAGGTCGTCATACGTCAGGACCGGCCTATATCGCAACGACAACAGATCATGAATGCCGATGGACCGAAGCTCAATTTCCGGCCAGACAGACCAATCGCGCCGGTCACCCTCATTGCGGTATGCCACCGCATCCTCGACGTTTTTATCCTTATACGTTCTCTCCCAGTAATTATATCCCATGCCGAGAGAGCCGGTAACCGTAGTTTGCCGGGCGGCGGCACAAGAGGGAGCGAAGAGAACGATCGCCCCGGACAGGGTCGCCGCGAAACGTAACAGTCTGCTGTTGACGAGCATAACAAATCCCCCCTTTATCTCTTTAATGAACCACTATCACATCACCGGACTTAATAACGATATTGTTCCCGAGGTCACGACCCTTGAGGAAATCATTATAATCAAATTCGAAGGTCTTCCCCTTGGCGCCCTTTTTCTGTTTTCCAGTGACACCGGGCGGCGCCTGTCGGATAACAGTCACATCAAATTTGGCCCATTCGGTAAAGCCGCCGGCTTTCGCAATGGCCATCACTATCGTGACGGGAAAATCCAAGTGATACAGCCCCGGATTTCGCACCTGGCCCATAATCGTGTATTGGCGGCTGTTGCTCTGAACAAGCGTTACGGTCACGCTGGGATTTTCGTAAATGGTACTGTAGAGTTTTTTCAAATAGTCTGAAAGCTGCCTCAGGGTCATGCCCACCACAGACACATCGCCAATATGGAGCAGTGAAATCCGGCCGTCCTGTCTAACTTCGATGCCACCTCCACCTTCACGAACATGATCCCGGCCCCGGATAATTCCATTGCGCCCTATCTCGTTTGCGGCCGCCGGTGGCTGTACCCCTTCCCCCACGGCCATGGATCCTTCGCCGTAAATGCTGACGTATAAAATATCCCGATAACCAATCTTATACTCCGGGTCTATCGGCAGCTTTGCCGAGGCGCCTATAATTTCATGACGCGCCTTGGCCTTTAACGCCGCATTCGCGGAAACATCAGCTGTGGATTCAGCCGCCTGACACCAGGAGGCAACGGCAAGTACAGCAAAGACAAGGAGAATGCCCTGAAATAACAGCCTTGATCCATTGTGCTTCATATACATTTCACCTCAAAAATAACTGGAACCATGAATAGTCACCTTTATATGAAAAAAAAACTTATTTTATCGTTACATAAATCTTCATTAATGGTCAAGAAACTTCGGTGCGTATAGCGGCAGAAGGTCGATCGCAAAGGCGACCGGGCCGGTGGCCATCCCCAGAGGAATTACCTATTATTTCCAGATGATAAGAAGTCACCATCGCCCGGCCGGGCCGGTCTTCCTTATTCCGGTTTTTTGTAACGGTTACAGTTTGGTAAAAAATCAAAGGTATTCCTGCCTCAAGAATTACATTTCTTCCCTCAACTGTTCAAACGTTCTGCATCCTTCTCTGAACTAGAAAGCAAGGTCTTGCTTTTTGTCAAAAAAATTTTTACTCTGATTCTGTCGGCAGGTCGTTGGGGTATATCCCCGGGGAGAGTGTCGATCCATAGAGCCCGCCAGGACGGTCCCGGATGAAAAAGGTAGCGTTTATTTCCGACATCCACGGCAATCTCGAGGCATTCCAGGCTGTTCTCGCCGATATTGACCGGCTTGCCATCCAGACGATTTTCTGCCTGGGAGATTGTGTCGGCTATGGTCCGGAGCCGGAACAGGTTATCACGGAGATTCGCAACCGCTCCATCCCCACGGTGATGGGCAATCACGAACTGGCCCTGATCAACGACCGTTACTCCAACTCTTTCAATTTAATTGCCCGGCAATCACTCGACATCACCCGCAGCCTGATTTCCCCGGCCACCCGGCAATATATTGCGACCATGCCCACCACCCTGCTGTACAGGGATGCCCGGATGGTGCACGGCTGTCCCCCTGCCTCCATCACCCGTTATCTCTTTGTCTTTGCCGCGCAAGAATACCTCCTCAAGAAAATTTTTTCTGAATTTGCCGAAACGCTTTGTTTTTTCGGGCATACTCACACCCTTGCCCTCTACACCCTCGACCAATCGGGCAATATTCATAGTCAGCGCCTCGAAAGGGGCATCCTTGGTCTTGACCCCCATTGTCGCCACCTGATCAATATCGGCTCAGTCGGCCAACCGCGAGACGGCAATAATAATGCCAAATACGTCATCTGGGATGAGGAGGAAAGGACAATTGAGACCCGCTACATTCCCTATGACATTCAAAGCACTTTTGCCAAGATCATTGCCGCCGGGTTGCCGGAATTAAACGCAACCAGACTTTTATAAGTAGTTGCTGAATCCGTGACGGCTTGAGGTAATCTGCACCATTCTCGAACGCTCACGGATTCAGGTATTTTAAACAGGTCGGGCGCTAGACGTTCAATCTCTGCTGCAAGCAGTTTTCGCCCGGGCGCTGATCACTCAAATCCGCCGCCATCCCCTCTTCAGCTTTTTTCATAAATTCTTTTACATTCTCCAGAAGCGTGATATATTTTGAATTATCGGCAACATACCCGGAAGCCAAGATGCGAAAAACAGTGTTAGATCAGCAGCAGGTGTTGAGCGGCTGCGGCTGCCTGGATCTTGAAATCAACCCGGCCGGCCGGGTGTACAAGATTGGCGCCGTCCTTGACGGGCGTACCTTTGCCCGGCAGAATTGTGCCCTGAAAATCCGGGATGCGCTCCAGGATCTCGATGCCTTTCTGCAACCCGCCGACTTTCTCCTCGGCCACAACCTGCTTGGCCATGACCTGCCGGCTCTGCGGCTGCTTGCCCCCGGTCTGCGCCTCCTTGCCAAGCCGGCTGTCGATACGCTGTTTCTGTCGCCGCTGGCCTTTCCCGAAAATCCGTATCACCGCCTGGTTAAAGGCTACAAACTGGTCCGGGATGCCGTCAACGATCCGGTGGCCGATGCCCGCCTTGCCGCCACCCTTTTCCGCGACCAATGGGGGGCCTTTGCCGGGATGCGGGACAGGGTGCCTGATCTCTTGTCATTTTATCTTTTTTGTTTTGCGGCAGAGGGACAATTTGCCGGTATCGAGGCTGTTTTTGAGTCCCTTGGGGCAAAACGGCTCAACCTTGATGAAGCCGGGCAATCGTTTTGCCTGCTGGCCGCGGAACTGGTCTGCCGGACCGGTCTTGCCGGCAAAATCGAAGCCTGGCTCCGTGATGCCGCTACCCGGCCGGCCCTGGCGTACTGTCTTGCCTGGCTCCGCGTCGCCGGCGGCAACTCGGTGCTGCCGCCCTGGGTCCGCCACCATTTCGCCCTGGTCACGACGATACTGCGGGAACTCCGCGACAATCCCTGTCATGACCACGGCTGCGTGTACTGCCGCGAGGTGCATAACAGCACGGGGCAGCTCAAGCGTTTTTTCGGTTTTGACGACTTTCGCGCCCAACCGGCAGACGATAAAGGGGAGAGCCTGCAACGGGCCGTTGTCGAAGAGGCCATGTCTGACCGGTCCCTGCTGGCCATTTTGCCTACCGGCGGCGGCAAGTCACTCTGCTACCAGCTGCCCGCCCTGGTTCGCTACCAGCGGCGCGGCGTGCTGACCATCGTTATTTCGCCCTTGCAGGCCCTGATGAAGGACCAGGTGGATAACATGCGGAACCGGACCGGGACCCCGTCGGCGGCCGCCCTGTACGGCATGCTCACCCCGCCGCAACGCGGCGAAGTTCTGCAAAATATCCGCATGGGCGATATCGGCATTCTGTACATCTCGCCGGAGCAGCTGCGTAACCGTTCCTTTGGCTCGGCGATTCGGCAGCGGGAGATCGGCTGCTGGGTTTTTGACGAGGCTCACTGCCTCTCCAAGTGGGGCCATGATTTCCGCACAGACTACCTGTACGCGGTTCGTTTTATCAAGGAATTTGCGGAAAAACAAAAGATGGAGATCCCGGCCATCCAGTGTTTTACCGCCACGGCCAAGGTTGACGTCAAGCAGGAAATTCTGACGCTGTTTCAGGAAAAACTGGGCCGGGATCTCCGGCTTTTCGAGAGCGGCGTGGAACGTGATAACCTGCACTTCGAGGTCCAGGAGGTCAGCGGAACCGGCAAGGTCAAACGGGTGCATGAATTGCTGACGGAGCGTCTCGGCGATGACGGCAGCGCTATTGTGTACTGTTCCACCCGCAAGGCCACCGAATCCCTGGCCGGTCACCTGGCCGCCCAGGGATGGGAAGCGGCCGCCTTTCACGCCGGTCTCGAGGCCCCGGCAAAACAACATATCCAGGAGAATTTTCTCCAGGGTGCGATCCGGATAATCTGTGCCACCAATGCCTTTGGCATGGGAATTGACAAGGATAACGTCCGTCTGGTGATCCATGCCGACATTCCGGGTTCCCTGGAAAATTATCTCCAGGAGGCCGGGCGGGCGGGCCGGGACCGGCAGGAGGCGGACTGTATCCTGCTCTTTGATGAACAGGATATTGAAGGCCAGTTTGCCATGAACGCCTTCTCCCGGCTCAGTCGCCGGGATATCGCGCAGGTGCTGCGGGGCCTGCGTTCGGCCAAGCGTGACCCCGACGGCGAGGTCGTGCTGACGCCGACCGAGCTGCTGCGGTCCGAGCGGGTTGAAACTTCGTTTGACCTGGACGATCCCGCCGTCGGCAACAAGGTGTATACCGCCGTTTCCTGGCTGGAACGGGCCGGATTTGTCGAGCGCAATGAAAATCATACCCAGGTGTTCCAGGGCCGTCCCCGGGTGCGGACCATGGATGAGGCCCGTGATAAAATCAGGCGCCTGCACCTCTCCGCCGGGCAGGAACAACGCTGGCTGCTGCTTCTGGAGACCCTGATCAATGCCGGCAAGGATCAGAGTTTCAGCGCCGACCAGCTGGCCGAGCAGTTGCCGCCGCTGGCGGAACCAGCCAGGCCCGAGGACGCCACCCGCCTGGTTTTGCGGACCCTGCACGATATGGCGACCGCCGGCCTGATCCGTACGACCCTGATGTTATCGGCTTTTGTGCGCTACAAGGTCCAGAGACATTCGCCCTTGCTGCTGGAACGGATCTGCCACCTGGAACAGGCCATGCTTGACCTTATGGAGCAGGCAGCCCCTGATGCCGAACCCGGCCAGTGGCAGAACCTGTCGCTCAGGCAGCTGAACCAGCACCTCCTGGACCTGGGCCATGAGTCCAGCAACCCGGAGAGCCTGCGGAACCTGCTGGTCAGCGTGTCCCGGGACGGACAGGGGCTGGCCGGACAACGGGGCAGTATTGACTTCAAGCATTACAGCCGTGACACCTATCGGGTCCGCTTACAGCGCGACTGGCAGAGCCTGCGCAAAACCGTCAGACGGCGCAGCAGGGCGGCCTCGGTCATCCTGGCCGCTATCATGGCCAGGGTGCCGCCGGCAACGCCGGCCTCGGCCCAGGTCCTGGTGGAGTTCTCCGCCGAAGATCTGCTGACCGCCCTGCGCGGCGACCTGGTCCTGATCTCGGAACTCACAGATCCCCTGGCCGCCATGGACCGGGCTCTCATGTTTCTCCACGAACAGCGGGTAATCACCCTGCAGCACGGCCTGGGGGTCTTTCGCCAGGCCATGACCATCCACGTGCAACCGGGCCGCCGGGCTTATAGCCGTGGCGATTTCGCCCCCCTCGCCCACCACTATAACGAGCGCATCTTCCAGGTCCATGTCATGAACGAGTACGCCCGCCAGGGGGTCGAAAAAATTGCCCGGGCTCTCCACCTGGTGCTGGCCTATTTCAGCATGGACAAGATGGATTTTGTCCGCCGCTTTTTCCCCGGCCGGGAAGAGATCCTCGAGCGGGCCACCAGCCGGCAGTCCTTTCAGCAGATGGTCGAGGCGCTGCGCAATCCGGAGCAGGAGTCCCTGGTCGCCGCCCCTGAGGCCCGGAACATTCTGGTCCTGGCCGGACCCGGATCGGGCAAGACCAGGGTCGTTGTCCATCGTTGTGCCTACCTGCTCCGGGTTGAACGGGTTCCGGCCCGGTCGATCCTGGTGCTCTGTTTCAACCGCAATGCGGTCTCCTCCCTGCGGCGCCGGTTGCGACAGCTGGCCGGCGCGGATGCGCGGGGAGTAG
>UOEY01000058.1_pt1 | contig 28102 bp, 23 predicted proteins | sample 1989501 | NCBI WGS metagenome assembly UOEY01 (sample SAMEA4712198, study PRJEB27164) | hydrothermal vent metagenome | biome: marine basaltic hydrothermal vent biome; feature: marine hydrothermal vent; material: mineral | place: Pacific Ocean | collected 2011-06-14/2011-07-23 | depth 1691 m | reverse complement strand
TCCTCGGTCTGTTCACAGATCGCCACCCGGAAACCGGCCTTGACCAGCTTGCCCAGGTAGCCGGTAACCGCGTGAAACGGGACGCCGCACATGGGGATCTTGTTCTCGTCATTCTTGCTGCTGCGGGAGGTGAGCGTGATACCGAGTACCTTGGAGGCCGTCAGCGCATCGTCAAGGAACATCTCGTAAAAATCTCCCATGCGGTAGAAGAGGATGGCATCCTGGTACTGTTCCTTGATTTCCAGGTACTGCCGGAGCATGGGGGTTATTTTCACGGCTTTATTCATGGTCGTTTTCCGCAGAGAGCAATTCCTGGAAATCAGGCAGCAACTGCTCGAAGGTGTGCCTGATATGCTGGGGAATGGTCCTTATTTCGGCGATCACGGTCATGAAGTTGTGATCGCCGTCCCAGCGGGGAACAACATGGAAGTGGAGATGGTCCGGGGTCCCTGCGCCGGCGGTTTCCCCCAGGTTGAGGCCGATGTTGATGCCGTCCGGCCTCAGGCGGCGGCGCAGAATGGTGCAGCACTGCTGGAGCATGGCCATCAGGGCCGAATTTTCCCCGCCTGCCAGTTCGGTGATGTCGGCAAGATGACGCCGCGGGGCAACCAGCAGGTGGCCGTTGGCATAGGGAAAGCGGTTCAGCAGCACCACTGTCAGTTGGTCGCGGTAGAGCAGCAGGTGTTCCCCGGCAAACGGTTTGTCACCCGGCGGTTCGAACAGACAGCCATGGGGCCGGGGCGCCGTGTCCAGCACATGCTCCATGCGCCATGGGGTCCACAGGGTCTTCATCACAGACGCGGGACCTCGTGGATGGAGCCGCGCAGCCGGTCGTCTATCTCCAGGACGGCATAGGTGCCGGGAGCGCCGAAACGGCCGGTGCCCCTGAAACTGCCGGGATTGATGACCAGGGTGCCGCCGTAATTGTGGCAGACCGGCCGGTGCGTGTGGCCGTACACGATACAGTCGGCTGCGGGAAAAAGAGCCAGGAGGGCGCCTTCGATGTCCCGGCCGAGCCGGGAACCGTGGGTCAGGCCGATGGTTATCCGTTCAAGCTCGAAGGATTCTTCGCCCGGCAAGGCCAGGGAAGAGGCAGAGCCGCACATGTTGCCATGCACGGCATAGACCTTCTTGCCGTTAAAGGCGTCGAGAACGGAGATATCCGTCAGGTCGCCGGCATGGATGATCACCTCGCAATCGGCGAAACAGAGTTCGATCTGTTGCCTGAAAACCTCATCAACCCGGGAAAGATGGGTGTCGGAGAGTATGCCTGCCTTGATTGTCATTTGCTTGTCATTATTGCCGTCGCAACCGGTTAAGGATTATTCTCATGGTCAGAAGGGAAATGTATAAGAGATCCATCCGGAAGACAAGAAAAGATAAGGAACCGGTTGCAAAAATCATGGACATCCCGTAACATAATTGCGCTTTAAATTAACCCGAATTCGTGACGGCTTGAGGTGATATTTCATGCAATTTATGCAATTTATTGCATTATTGTCGAATTAAACGAATTTGCTGCTCTTCACCGCGCCGCCCTGCGGGGCGCCCGAGAACGGCGCAGCTGCTGCGTTGACAACTCGTTGATATCACACCAGGATAATCAATATCGTTGTCGCCTCGAAGGTCTCGCAGGCTCGCTATCTGCATCTGCACCGTTCTCGAACGCTCACGGATCCAGGATTAACCTTTCACCCTTCCACAACAGGTAAAACCATGTACAGCGCCTCAGATTTACGCAAAGGCCTCAAGGTCCAGATCGACGGGTATCCCTATATTGTCACGGAATTCGAATTTTCCAAGCCGGGCAAGGGGCAGTCGCTCTACCGAACCAAGATGCGCAATATGATCACCGGCAACCAGTTGACCCAGACCTATCGCTCCAATGACAAGTTTGAAAAGGCCGACCTGGAAGAACGGACCATGCAGTTTCTCTATTCCCAGGACAATGAATTCCATTTCATGGATACCTCCTCGTATGAACAGATCTTTCTGACCCTGGAGCAGGTGGGCGACAACGTTAATTTCCTGGTCGATAACATGGAGGTGCAGGTCCTGTTTTTCGGTGACCGGCCAATTGATATCAGCCTGCCGATTTTTGTTAATCTGAAAGTCACCAAGGCCGACCCGTGGGTCAAGGGTGACACCTCGGGCACGGATACGAAACCGGTGACCGTGGAAACCGGCTATGTACTCCAGGTGCCGCCCTTTATCGAGGAAGGTGGGCGGATCCAGATCGACACCCGCACCGGTGAATATATGACCCGGGTGAAAGACTGAGCAGTGATTTCACCCCGCTGCCTGGCTCAGCGCTCCAGCCTGTTGCAGGCCGTCCGGTCTTTTTTCATCGCCCGGCGGTATCTCGAAGTTGACACCCCTGCCCGCCTGCCCGTTCTGCTTCCTGAATCATATATCCTGCCCTTTACAAGTGAGGGCTGGTTTCTGCAGACCTCGCCCGAGCTCTGCATGAAACGGCTTCTGGCCCGGGGCTGCCCGCAGTTATTTCAGATCTGTCACTGTTTCCGCCGGGAGGAGCTGGGCCGTTACCACCAGCCTGAATTTACCATGCTGGAATGGTACCACACGGGCTGGAGCTACCTGGAACTGATGGCGGAATGCGAGGACCTGGTCCGGGAACTGGCCGGGGGCGCCGAAAACCAGGCCGGGGTTTGCGGCCCGTCAACGTTGCTGCGGGACGGGCAACAAATTCCCCTGGCCCCGCCCTGGGAGCGCCTGACAGTGGATGCCGCCTTTTTGCGCTTTGCCGGCATGGCCGCGCGTGAGGCCCTGGACCGGGACTGCTTCGATGAACTGCTGGTCACGGCAGTTGAGCCGCACCTCGGCCGGGACAGACCGGTTTTCCTCTACGATTACCCGGTGGAACGGGCCGCGCTTGCCCGGCGGAAAAAAGATAATGACGCGGTGGCCGAACGTTTCGAGCTCTATATTGCCGGGATCGAGCTGGCCAATGGTTTTTCCGAGCTGGTGGACCCGGACGAGCAGCGGCAGCGGTTCGCGGCCGAAATTTCCCGGCGGCGCAAGGCCGGGGAGCCCCCTGTCCTAATGCCGGAGCGCTTTCTTGACGACTTGGGCTGCCTGGCTGAAACGGCCGGGATCGCGCTGGGCCTGGACCGGTTGTTCATGATCCTTATGGGCGCGGCAACCGTGGCCGACGTGGTTTCCTTTTCCTGCGATGATCTGTAGTATTGAGGGGTCTTCCCGCCGGCAAAACTTTTGAGAGGTCATTATGCCGTTTGCCATTGATGCCGCCATGGCCCTGCTGGAAAAAGAGGTCCGCCATTACCAGGTGCCGGTTGTCGACCTGGTTGCCGCCCAGAGCAACGACCCGTTCAAGATCCTGGTGGCCACGATCCTCTCCGCCCGGACCAAGGATGAGGTGACGGCGGCGGCGTGCCGGCGGCTTTTCAAACGGGTCAAGACCCCTGCCGACCTGGCCGGCTTGAGCGCGGCCGAACTGGAAAAGATTATCTATCCGGTCGGTTTTTTCCGCAACAAGGCCCGCTACCTGGCCCGGCTGCCCGGCGCCCTGCGGGAGAGGTTTGACTCCAGGGTGCCGGATGACGTGGATTCCCTGGTCAAGCTGCCCGGCGTGGGGAGAAAGACGGCCAACCTGGTCGTGACCATCGCCTTTGGCAAACCGGCCGTCTGTGTCGACACCCATGTGCACCGGATTATGAATATCTGGGGCTACGTGCGGACCAAAACGCCGTTGGCGACGGAAATGGCCTTACGGGCCAAGTTGCCTGAAAAGTACTGGCTCCGGTTCAACTCCATTCTCGTCGCCTTCGGCCAGGCCACCTGCCGGCCGGTCAGCCCCCACTGTGACCGCTGTGTCCTGGCCGGGACCTGTCCGCAGATCGGCGTGACACCGAGAAAAATTCCAGGGAAGAAAAAGAACGAGCCAAAAGGTGATGCCATGAAAAAATTTGTTTCCTGGAATGTGAATGGCCTGCGGGCGGCCCTGAAAAACGGCTTCCTGGATGCGTTTTTTGAACTTGACGCCGATATTTTCGCCCTGCAGGAGATCAAGGCCCTGCCGGAACAGCTGCCTGATGAAGTCAGAAACATCCGCGGTTACTCCGCCTTCTGGTACCCGGCGCAGAAAAAGGGCTATGCCGGCACCGCGATTTTCTCCCGCCGGGAACCGCTGCAGGTTCTGTACGGGCTTGGCGACCCGGCCTTCGATCACGAGGGCCGAGCCCTGACCCTGGAATTCGATGATTTTTATTTTATCAATCTCTACTTTCCCAATGCCCAGCCCGGCCTGAAGCGCCTTGATTTCAAGCTGGCGTTTGACCGGACGGCGCTGCGCTTCATGGACCGGCTCGCCCGGGAAAAATCAGTGGTTGTTTGCGGCGATTTTAACGTGGCCCACAAACCCATTGACCTGGCGAATCCGCAGGCCAATGCGAAAAATCCCGGCTTTTCACCCCCGGAGCGGGCCTGGATGGACGAGCTGACCGGGGCCGGCTATATTGATACCTTCCGCCGTTTTAACCAGGAACCCGGGCAGTACACCTGGTGGAGTTACCGGTTCAGGGCCCGGGAAAAAAATATCGGCTGGCGCATTGATTATTTTGTCATTGATCCCGGCAGCGCCGACCGCCTGGTATCGGCGGCCATTCACGACAACGTGCCCGGTTCGGATCATTGCCCGGTCAGCATCGAATTCAAGTGACCAATGACAGGACCATGAATCCGTGACGGCTTGAGGTGATATTCCGGATAATATGTGGAATTTATTGTATTATTGCCGAAAGCGCGCATTTTATGGTCTTCACCGCGCCGCCCTGCGGTCCGCCCGAGAACGGCGCAGCTGCTGCGTTGGCAACTCGTTGATATCGCACCAGGATAATCAACCTCGTTGCCGCCTCGAAGGTCTCGCAGGCTCGCTATCTGCATCTGCACCGTTCTCGCACGCTCACGGATTCTGGATTACGGCCGCACGGCACGGACATATCCCTTGCCGCCGCCGCTGTAGTAGTGTCGGTCTATACCGCACTCGGGGCCGAGTTCCCAGGCCCCGACCATCCCCTCGCCGTTTTTCTTGTCAGCCCAGTATTTCCCTTTATTTTCAATAACACAGTTGCCGTTCCGATGAATATCAAACGTGAAGATCAGATCGTAAAGCTCGTATACCGTGGGCAAACGCCAATCGTGGTATTTACTGGTTTTATTCAGTTGGACGACATAGGCCCTGGCCGCCTTTAAACCGCTGATCATTTTACTCCGTTTAATCTGCCACATCTGGCCGGTCGCCCGGTTCAGGCAGATGCCGTTGCCGAGGTTAACAAATCCCGACTTCCCTTTTTTCGTCAACTTGGCGCACCCCGGCAGGGTGACGAGCAGAAACAGGACCAGGATGATTGTAACTAGGCTTTGTCTCGTCAAAATAAGATCTCCTGTGATAATAAATATGACCTCTTTTTTCCTTGTATTTCAGGCCGGGCGACACGATGTTGCCTTGTCCGGAAACAAGGATTTATGTTCGAGATCAGGTAAATGCAGACTTCTAGGCTGGCGAAAAAAAATAACCACGGGACGAATATTTCCAGGATTATTTTTTGAGCATAACAAGATAATCTAGCCTGCGGGACTTCGGGAGAGCAGGCAAAAAGACCGTTGCCGGATGGGCACGAACCATGATTCGAACTTATTCCGGGACAAATCTTGAAATGACCGGTATCTGTTTATAATATATAGGAAGAGGTTTTTTTTCAAGAGAGCCGGTATAATATAAAAAGGTACCGCGTGAAAAAATAATCCTGAATCCGTGAGCGTTCAAGAACGGTGCAGATGCAGATAGCGAGCCTGCGAGACCTTCGAGGTGGCAGCGATGTTGATTATCATGGTGTGATATCAACGAGTTGTCAACGCAGCAGCTGCGCCGTTACCGGGTGGACCGCAGGGCGGCGCGGTGCAGACTGGGAAAAGCGTTTATTCGGAGATAATGTAATAAATTTCATATATTGTGTAAAATGTCACCTCAAGCCGTTACGGATCCAGGTCAAAAAGAGCAATGGAGGCAGCAATGAGCAAGCTTGACCAGTTAAAAACAATGACCACGGTAGTTGCCGATACCGGGGACTTTGATTCAATCAAGGAGTATCGGCCCACGGATGCCACCACCAACCCGTCGCTCGTCTATGCCGCGGCGCAGTTGCCCCGCTACCGGAACCTGGTGGATGAAGCCGTGGAATATGGCATGGCGAGAGCGGACACGCTCAGCGCCCGCACGGGCCTGGTCCTGGACCGTCTTGCCGTCCTCTTCGGCCGGGAAATTCTTTCTATCGTGCCGGGGCGCGTTTCCACGGAGGTGGACGCACGGCTGTCCTTTGATACCGAAGGCAGCATTCGCAAGGCCGGCGAATTGATCAAAATGTACGAGGACCTCGGCATCGACCGGGGGCGCATTCTTATCAAGGTGGCCTCGACCTGGGAAGGGATCCGGGCCGCGGAGGTCCTGGAAAAACAGGGTATTCACTGCAACCTGACGCTGATGTTCAGTTTTGCCCAGGCCATCGCCTGCGCCGAGGCGGGGGTGACCCTGATCTCGCCTTTCGTCGGCCGCATTACCGACTGGTACAAGGCCCACGAGGGTGTCGACGGCTATGCCCCGGAAGAGGATCCCGGGGTTAAATCGGTCAGAAAAATCTTTTATTATTACAAGCACCATGGCTATCCGACCCAGATCATGGGGGCCAGTTTCCGGAACGTGGGCCAGATCCTCGGCCTGGCCGGCTGTGACCTGTTGACCATTTCACCCAAGTTCCTTGCCGAACTGGAAGATGCGGAAGGAGTTGTTCTCCGCCAGCTTGATCCGGAACGGGCCCGGGAGATGGACATGGAAAAATACAGCCTCGCCGAAAAAGATATGCGCTGGATGCATAATGAAGACCCCATGGCCGTGGAGAAACTGGCGGAAGGTATTCGTAACTTTACCAAGGATCTGCGCAAGCTCGAGGAGTATGTGCGCCAGCGTCTGACCGCCGCCTAGGTGCCGGCCGGCAAAAAAAAAATCGAATTCCGGCGGCAAGACGCCGGCAACAAACGAAGGGAGAAAAACATGCAAACTGCGGATATCGGCCTGATCGGCCTGGCCGTTATGGGCCAGAACCTGGTTTTGAACATGAACGACCATGGCTTTACGGTTGCCGTATTTAACCGGACCCTGGCCAAGGTGGACAACTTCCTGGCCGGTCCCGCCAGGGGGACGAAAATTATCGGCACCCATTCAATCGAGGAACTGGTCGGTCAACTGAAAAAACCGCGCCGGGTCATGATGATGGTCAAGGCCGGCGAGGTGGTCGACGCCTTTATCGACAAGCTGACACCCTGCCTGGAGCCAGGCGACATCATCATCGATGGCGGCAACTCGCTCTACACCGACACCGAACGCCGCAACCGCTCCCTGGCCGAAAAGGGGATTCTCTATATAGGTACCGGCATCTCCGGCGGCGAGGAAGGGGCGCGCAAGGGCCCGTCCATCATGCCCGGGGGCAATCCCGAGGCCTGGCCGCATGTCAAGGATATTCTCCAGGCCATCGCCGCCCGGGTCGACGGCGTGCCGTGTTGCGACTGGATCGGCGAGGGCGGGGCCGGCCATTTTGTCAAGATGGTCCACAACGGTATCGAGTATGGCGACATCCAGCTTATCTGCGAGTCCTATGACTTGATGCACCGTGGTCTCGGCATGGACGAAGAGGCGATGCAGGCCGTGTTCGCCCGCTGGAACAAGGGCCGGCTCGATTCCTACCTGATCGAGATTGCCTCCAATGTCCTGGGCTTCAAGGATGCGGACGGCAGCCCCCTGGCCGAGAAGATCCTCGACACCGCCGGTCAGAAGGGCACCGGCAAGTGGACCGCCCTCAACGCCCTCAACATGGGCATTCCCCTGACCCTGATCGCCGAGGCCGTGTTCGCCCGCTGCCTGTCGGCCCTGAAGGAAGAACGGGTCAGGGCCTCGGCCGTCCTGCGCGGCCCGGAGCCCCGTTTCGACGGTGATGCGGACCGGTTTATCGATGACCTGCATGATGCCCTCTATGCCGCCAAGATCGTCTCCTATGCCCAGGGCTACATGTTGATGCGCCAGGCGGCCCAGGAATACGGCTGGCGGCTGAATTACGGCGGCATCGCCCTGATGTGGCGGGGCGGCTGCATTATTCGCAGCGCCTTCCTCGGCAGGATCAAACAGGCATTCGACACCAACCCGGACCTGGACAACCTCCTGCTTGATGATTTTTTCCGCGACTCGATTCACGGCGCCCAGGCCGGCTGGCGCCGGACTGCAGCCCGGACCGCCGAACTAGGCATTCCGGCCCCGGCCATCGCCGCCGGCCTGGCCTATTATGACGGCTATCGCAGCGCCCGGCTGCCGGCCAACCTCCTGCAGGCGCTGCGTGACTACTTCGGCGCCCATACCTATGAGCGCGTCGATAAACCGCGCGGCGAGTTTTTCCATACCGACTGGATCGGCAGCGGCGGCAAGGTCTCGTCATCGACCTATAATGCGTGATTGCCGGACCCTGCCGGTAAGCCGCCGGGGTCTTGCGGAGCAAACCTGGAGCCGGATTTTTTGCCCAAGGGGGGGCAGGGCCGAACCAGGTGAAGAGCGGAAAAATGGTTGACGAAAAGATTGAGTTGGTGGTCGCGGATATCACAACAATCCGGGTGGATGCCATCGTCAATGCCGCGAATCAATCACTCCTGGGAGGCGGCGGGGTCGATGGCGCGATCCACCGGGCGGCCGGGCCGGGACTGCTTGAGGAATGCCGGCAACTCGGCGGTTGCGCGACCGGTGATGCCAAGATCACCGGCGGCCATAACCTGCCGGCAGCCCGCGTCATCCATACGGTCGGCCCGGTCTGGCGGGGCGGAGGCGGAAACGAAGCCAACCTCCTGGGGAACTGTTACCGGCGATGTTTCGAGCTGGCCGCGGAACACGGTTTGCGGAGCCTCGCCTTTCCCGCCATCAGTACGGGTGCTTACGGGTTTCCCGGGGATAAGGCGGCCGCCATCGCGATAACCCGGATACGTCAGGCCCTGGCCGACAACCCGAACCTGGACCGGGTCGTGCTGGTCTGTTTTAATCCCGCCACCCGGCAGACCTATGAAAAGGCCTTAAAAGTCTCCTGAATCCGTTACCAGGTGGACCGCAGGACGGCGCGGTGCAGGCCAGCAAATGAGCTTATTCGGAGATAATGCAATAAATTCCAGATATTGCATGAAGTATTACCTCAAGCCGTCACGGATTCAGGTGTGAGAAATGCGGCCTAAGGGGGTCAAGGCTCAGTAACGGCTGCCGCTTCATTCCGTTCCGCTGTGAATGAGCCGTTCTTAAGCAGGCGGATAAGGTCGGACCGGTTGTGGACCGGCTCGTGGAAACGGGTTACGGCCATGCCCAGTTCGGACAGGGTATGGGCATCGCTGCCGCAGACCTGGCTGACATTGTAACGCTTGCACCAGGATGCGGCCTGTTTATTTTCAGGATGGCTGTTGCGGCCGTTGATGCTTTCCACTATGCGGCACAGGTGCTCCCTGATCAGATTCTCGCGGGTGGACCTGGTCCGGCGACACGGGTGGGCGGCCACCGCCACGCCGCCCGCGGCCTCGACGTAGCGCAAAAGCTCGGCAGCGGAAAGTCCGGACCGGATCTCCTCAAAAGGCCCGAACAGCAGAAAATCCCCCTCATCCGTGGCGTATTCCAGGCCGAAGATGACACAGAGGCCGTTATCCTGCACCCCTTCCCTGAACACCTGCCTGACGGCCATGGTATCGTGGTCGGTGATGCAGACCCCGTCGAGCCCCTTGGCACCGGCAAACGACACGATCTCTTCCAGAGTTAATTGACTACAGGAAGATAAGGTAGTATGAACATGTAGATCGAAACGCATAGCTCTATTATGTTCATATTACTGACAAATGTCAAACAGCTAATTCCGATGACCAGTCGTTTCCCCATCTATATTCCCTATATGGAAAAACGTTTTTTTCGAAGATGAGACAAGAAATCAAGCCAAGAACACGACCTGGAAAAACATCATGACCACCCGGTGCATCGTCATCCTCCTGGACGGTCTTGGCGATCGTTCCTCTCCTGTCCTGGGCCATAAAACCCCGCTCCAGGCGGCCCGCACCCCCAACCTGGACGCCCTGGCCGCCCTGGGTGCCAACGGACTCTTTCACGCCGATCGTCCCGGCGTCTCACTACCCAGTGAAAATGCTCATTTTTCCATGTTCGGCTACCGGCAGGAAGAATTTCCGGGCCGCGGCCTCCTGGAGGCGCTGGGGGCCGGCATTGAAATCAACCCTGACGAAGTGTACGTGCTGGCCCACTTCATCAATGCCGAAGAGGCAGGCAACACCCTGTATGTAAAACAGCATCGTCCCCGGGTCTCGGCCGACGAGGCCCGGGCCCTGGTCCGTGCCGTGCGCCGGTATGAAACGGACGATATCCGCTTTGTCTTCAGGCAGACGAAGGGCCTGGACGGAATTCTCGCCCTGAGCGGCATGGTTTCGCCCCGGATCACCGATACGGACCCGATCCAGGTCGACTGTCCCATGATGAGCGCCGCTCCCTGGCAATCGGCGGCAGGAGAGCGGGAGGCCGTGGTGACCGCCGGGGCCCTGAACTCTTACCTTTCCTGGTGTTACCGGACGCTTGGCGACCTGGCCGGCAACCGGGACCGGCAAAGGCGCAATCGTCTGCCGGTCAACGCCGTGGTCACCCAGAGAGCGGGACGCTGGAAAGATGTAGAGTCATTTTCCAGCCGCTGGGGCCTGCGGGGGTTGTCCATTTCGTCCGGCCTGGTTTTCTGGGGCTTGGCCGCCTTCCTCGGCCTGGAAACGTGCAAGGTCCGGGACAGCGACGAGCCGGGTGCGGACCTGGCCGGGCGGCTCGATCAGGCCTTTTCCCTGGCCGGGGACTATGAGTTTATCCATGTGCATACCAAGGCTCCCGACGTTGCCGCCCACACCAAGGACCCCCGCCGGAAGGTCGAGGTGATCGAGGCGCTTGACCGGGGCCTGGCCGCTGCCGTAGACCGGGCCGGGGACGGGGAAACCGTGCTGATCATCACCTCGGACCATTCAACTCCCAGCAACGGACCACTGATTCATTCCGGCGAACCTGTTCCCATCATGGTGACCGGGCCGGGGATGCGGCGGGACCAGGTCCGGCACTTCGACGAAATTCACTGCGCCGCCGGGGCCCTGGGCCAGGTCTACGGTGCCGATTTCATGCCCATGGTCCTGAACTTCCTGGACATGGCGAAACTCAAGGGGCTCATGGACACGGCTGTTGATCAGCCCTATTGGCCGGGCCGGCGTTCCCCTTTTCGCCTGGACAATGAAAAAGGTAAGTGATTGAGTACGTGAAACCGCCTGGTTATTATATCCTGTGATGAGTTACCGAAAAGGAGGCAAAAGATGTTTAAGCAGGGTGTCATTCACGGACGATTTCAGGTCCTCCACAATGATCATATCAAATACCTCCTGGCCGGCAAGGCCCGGTGCGAACACCTCGTGGTGGGGATTACCAACCCCGATCCCACCCTGACCAGGCAGGATGCGGCGGACAGCTCCCGGAGCGCCCCGGATGCCAATCCGTTGACCTATTATGAGCGCTACTGCATGGTCAATGCCGCCCTGGCCGAAAGCGGGCCGGGGCCGGAGAGTTTCTCCGTTGTCCCGTTTCCCATCAATTTTCCGGAACTTTACAAATATTACGTGCCCCTTGATGCGGTCTTTTTCCTGACCATTTACGATGCCTGGGGCGAGAAAAAATTACAGATGCTGCAAACAATGGGCCTCAAGACCGAGGTCCTCTGGCGGCGGCATCCGGAGGACAAGGGGTTGTCCTCAACGGCGATCCGGCGAAAAATCACGGCCGGCGAACCATGGGAACACCTCGTGCCCGCCGCCACCGCCCGCCTGGTCGGCGAGTTTGCCATTGCCGCCCGTCTCAGGGCGGCGGCCGGCCGCCGCAACGTATAAAAAAATCAAAGATATAGATATCCGGGCAGGAGGCGGCAGCTTTTATTTTCTGCTGAACTACTGCAAAAAGATGTTGCTCATGCCGGGCAACAATGGTATAAAGATAGGTTTTTCAGTAGGCGCTGCAAATAAGGCGCCTCTTCTTTTTCCGACCTTTTTCCCTATTTCGTGTTCAGCACCTCTTAGCGAAACGCCGGCATACCTTCCTGCTTTTTGTTTTTAAAAAATACAAGAAGAAGCGAAACGCGGCACCCTGGTCGTAAAAAAAGGCCCTTGTTCCCCTGCAGGAAAAGGGCGACGGCTGGTTTGGTAACCGTATTCCACCTCCATTGGTATTCCGTCGGATAGTGTTGCCCTTCCTTAAACAGGATAGTGCGCCCTGGTGCGCCCATTCCCCTTGCATACTGCCATGGTGCCGGAAAAAACTCCGGCCCGGCTTTTCTTCTCACAGGTTATGAATATGATATCATTTGCAGAAATCGGCGTGAATCCGGAAATTGTCAAGAGTCTTGCTGAATTGGGTTTTGTCGCCCCGACCCCGGTTCAGGAAAAAGTCATCCCCCTGCTGCTCAAGGAACAGGGCGACTGGATCAGCCTGGCCCAGACCGGGACCGGCAAAACAGCGGCCTTCGGCGTACCCCTGGTCCAGAAAATCGATACCGGCCTCCGGGAGACCAGGGCCCTGGTGTTATGCCCGACCAGGGAACTTTGCATCCAGGTTGCCGGGGATATCAGCGCCTACGGCAGGCATATCCCCAATCTCAAAACGCTGGCCGTCTATGGCGGCGCCCGCATTGACCGGCAGATCAGCGCCCTGCGACAGGGAGTGCACATTATCGTCGCCACGCCCGGCCGCCTCAACGACCTCCTGCGGCGGCGGGCCGCGGATATCTCGTCGGTCGCCACCGTGGTGCTTGACGAAGCCGACGAGATGCTCAACATGGGATTTCACAAGGAGATCAGCGCCATCCTGGCCGAGACTCCGGCAACGAGAAACACCCTGCTCTTTTCCGCGACCATGTCGCGCGAGGTGAAATCCATTGCCAACAAATACATGACCGCGCCGCAGGAAATCATCATCGGCCGCCTCAACTCCGGGGCAGACAATGTTCGCCACCAGTACTACATGGTTCGGGCTCATGACCGTTTTCAGGCCCTGAAGCGAATCGTTGATCTCTCGCCCGAAATTTACGGCATAATTTTCTGCCGCACCCGGCAGGAAACGCAGGAGGTTGCGGATAAGCTCGGCCGGGACGGTTACCAGGCAGAGGCACTGCACGGGGATCTTTCGCAGGTCCAGCGTGATTCGGTCATGGGAAAATTCCGCCGAAAAAATATCCAGTTGCTCGTGGCCACGGACGTGGCCGCCCGGGGCGTGGATGTAAACGACCTGAGCCACGTCATCAACTACAACCTGCCGGATGATCTCGCCAGCTACACCCACCGCAGCGGCCGGACCGGCAGGGCCGGCAAAGCCGGCATATCGATCTCCATCATTCATCAGCGGGAGGGATGGCGGATCAAGACCATCGAGAAGAATCTCAAGAAGACCTTCGGGCGCTGCCAGGTTCCGTCAGGCAGTGAAATCTGCAACAGCCGGATCATGCAACGGATCAACACCATGCTGGAAGAGGAGATCGATACCGAGCGGATCGAACCGTTGATGCCGGCACTCCGCGAAAAACTGGCCGACCTGGACCGGGACGAACTTATCCGGCGCTTTGTCGCCCTGGAATCCGGGCGGCTCCTGGAGTATTATCGCAATGCCCCGGACCTGAACGTTCAGGCAACGGGCAACGACCAGGGACGGAATCATGAAAGAAATGCCGGCCGCAGGACTGACCGGAGCCGCGCCAACTTTACCCGTTTCCATGTCAATGTCGGGAAAAATGACGGCATGGCGCCGGAACGGCTCATCGGCATAATCAATCAGGGCTCACGTCATGTCAATATCGCCATCGGCAAGATTGAACTGATGCGTAACTTTTGTTTTATCGAGGCTGACAGCCGTTTCTCCGATACGGTCCTGCACGCCTTCAGCCACCTGATGATCAATGGCAAGAAGGTGAGCATTGAAATTGCCGCCGGCCGGAAAAAAGAGTTCCCCGGCCAGCGGTCGAATGCCTGGAAATCCGGCGGTCATCGCTCCGATCGCTCTGCGGCCGGCGGCCGCCGGAGAAAGGTAATCCAGACCGCTTAACAAGCGCCCGCCGGGCCGGCAAACGAGTTTGCGAGACTCTGAAAGACCGTTTCCGGATGGGTACAAACTATTCAGGGGCAAGCGAAAACCGCTATTGCCCGGTTTTTTAACTTTATAGGGAATCCACGTATGATCAACGTATTGAATGTCGCTCTCTCTTATGGTAAGAGGGTGATTTTTAAAGACGTCAATATCAAGTTCACCCCCGGCAACTGCTACGGGCTTATCGGCGCCAATGGTGCCGGGAAAACGACTTTTCTGCAAATCCTCGCCGGCGAGATCGAGCCGGACAAGGGGGATATCGGGGTCGGCGCCGGGCAACGAATCGCCATGCTGCGGCAGGACCACTTCGCCTTTGACGAGGAGACCGTTTTAAATACCGTCATCATGGGGCACGACCGGATGTGGCAGGTTATGACCGAGCGGGACGCCCTCTATGCCAAGGCCGATTTTTCCGAGGCGGACGGGATCCGCAGCGGCGAACTGGAGGCCGAATTCGACGAGATGAACGGTTATGAGGCCGAGCCTGAAGCGGCGATGCTCCTCAACGGTCTCGGCATAGCCGAAGAGCTGCTCCAGAAACAGATGAAGGAGCTTGAGGGCGGCGACAAGGTGCGGGTCCTGCTCGCCCAGGCCCTCTTCGGCAATCCCGACATCCTCCTGCTGGACGAACCGACTAACCACCTGGACCTTGCCTCCATCACCTGGCTGGAGGAATTCCTCGGGCGGTTCCGGAATACCGTCATCCTCGTCTCCCATGACCGTCACTTCCTCAACCAGGTCTGCACCCACGTAGCGGACATCGACTTCGGGCGGATTCGGGTCTATGCGGGCAACTACGACTTCTGGTACCAGGCGAGCCAGCTTCACCTGAAGCAGCGACAGAACGAAAACAAAAAGACCTCTGCCAAGGCCGACGAACTGAAGGCGTTTATTCAGCGTTTCAGCTCCAATGCCTCCAAGGCCAAGCAGGCGACCGCGAGAAAAAAGCTCCTCGAAAAACTCACCATCGAGGACATGCCCGTCTCTTCGCGGAAATACCCGTACATCGTTTTCAAGCCCGAGCGGCCGTGCGGAGATATCATCCTGGAGATACAGGGGCTCGGCAAAAAGATCGATGGCGTTGAGGTCCTGAATGACCTGAACCTTACCGTCAACAAGGGGGACAAGATCGCCTTTGTCGGCAGCGACAGCCTGGCCAGGACCACCCTCTTCCAGATTATCGCCGGCGAGATGGAGCCGGACAGCGGCGGGTACCGTTGGGGAGTGACCATCGGTACCGCTTATTTTCCGAAAGAGAACAACTCCTACTTCAATAATGACCTGAACCTGATCGAGTGGCTGCGCCAGTTCGCTCCGGCCTCCGAAGGAGAGAGTTTCGCCAGGGGGTTTCTCGGCAAAATGCTTTTTTCCGGAGAAGAGGCCCTGAAGAGGACCAGTGTCCTCTCCGGGGGCGAGCGGGTCCGCTGCATGCTGTCCCGGATGATGCTGACCGGCGCCAACGCCCTGATCCTCGACGAGCCCACCAACCACCTCGACCTGGAATCCATCATGGCCCTGAACAACGGCCTCATTGCCTTTCCCGAAGTGGTGCTCTTTTCTTCTCATGATCACGAATTCGTCTCCACCGTGGCGAACCGGATCGTTGAGCTTTCTCCGGCCGGGGTCATCGACCGGATGATGGGTTTTGATGAATACCTTGAAAGTCTTGAAGTGGCGCAACTTAAGGAGAATGGTGTCAATATCCGCCGACAGGCCGCCTGGTAGGGAAAATATCGGTTCAGGGAGGCGCCAGCCGGTCCGATGCACGGAGCCGGCAAGGTCTTGCTGAAAACGACTGCGCGGTCAGGGGGCAGGAAATAGTTGCCGCTGCCGCTCCGGACCGGTATGATTCGAGTCATATCCCGGGGCCCGGCCCCGTTGAACGCTTCAGTCAATCCCCATGCGCCACAGGTAAAACGGTTGCACTACCATCTCATCACCCTTAATTGCCGTTATTCTCACTCCTGCCTGGCCCTGTTTTATCTTCGTAACGCGCTTGAACGGCACCTGCCCGGCTGCCGGGTCGGCATGAGCCAGCTGACCATTAATGATCCCTATTACGACACCCTGTTGCGTCTCTCCGGCAATGAGGCCGAGGCCTTGTTTTTTTCAGTGTATATCTGGAACGGCACCTACGTATCCCGCCTGGTCCGCGACCTGGCCCGGCTCCGGCCCGACCGGCCCATTATCCTGGGCGGCCCCCAGGCCCCGGTCCTTGCAGGCCTGACGGACGGGTGTACCGTCATCCACGGAGAAATCGAGGGCGTGGATGATTCTTTTTACGCCGATTTGCAGCAGGGACGGTTGCGCCCGGCTTACCGGGCCGTGTCCGGCCGCCCCTTTCATTCCCCGTATCGGCCGCAGGATTTTGCCGGCCCCCTGGCAAATCGCCAGATTTACTATGAGTCATCCAGGGGCTGCCCGTTTTTCTGCTCCTATTGCCTCTCCTCGGTGAAACACGGCGTTTTTCACAAGGAAATCGAAACGGTACGGCAAGAGCTGGCGGCCATCCTGGAGCAGCGGCCGGTGATCATCAAGTTCATCGACCGGACCTTTAACGACGATCCGCACCGGGCCCTGGCCATCTGGCGTTTTCTTGCCGCCAGGCCCGTCGGCACCAGGTTTCATTTCGAGATAGCGCCGGACCGATTTACCGGGGAGATGTTCGCTTTTCTGGAAACCGTGCCGCCAGATCTCTTTCAGTTTGAAATCGGCATCCAGTCCACCGACCCGGAGACGCTGGCCGCCGTCAACCGCAAGATGGACGTAGAGCTGGCGGCGGCCAATATCCGCAGGTTGGTGCGCCTCGACTCCATTCATCTGCATGTCGACCTGATTCTCGGGCTGCCGCGTGATACCGTGGAGAGTTTTCGCCGTTCCTTCAACCGGGTCTTTGAACTCGAACCCCATCATATTCAAATGGGACAGCTCAAGGTCCTGCCGGAAACGGCGATCAGAAACGAGGCGGAGAACTTCGGGATCATCTACTGTGAACAGCCGCCCTACGAGGTGCTGGCTACCCGCTGGCTGGACCACCGGGCCATCGGCCATCTGCACGCCTTCGGCGAGTGCGTGGAGGCTTTTTACAATAATCGCTTTTTTCGTTCGTTATGGCGTTATATCCTGAACCGCCGGGAGGAGCCCTTTCTTTTTTTCCAGGCCTTGCTGGCAACCGCCAGGGAACATGGTTTCTTCGAACTGGCCCGGACGCCGCAACTGCTGACCCGCATCCTGTGCGAACTGGCGGCCGGCCGGCCCGACCGGGAACTGCTGCTGGAGCTGCTTCGCTACGATTGGCTGCGCTGCGGCCATCGCCTGCCGCCCCGATACCTGGCCCCGACACCGGCCCGCGACATGCGCGCTGAAATGCGGAAAAAACTGCCGCAAAATTATGCCGGCCTGTTCACCTACCGGGACCGGGACGAATTTTTAAAGCAGAGGTCATTCCTCCGCTTGTCCGGCGCCGCCCTGCTGGAGCTCGGCCTGAGTAGCAGCGGCCGGACCGGCACCGTCTGTTTTTTGCCGGAACAGACCGCAGGGGTTATCAAGCACAGCCGGGCAGTCCTGCTATAAGCCGCCATCGGCACCCCATTTTTACGCGGTCGCTCCCGCCCGCATAGAAGGACTACCGGAGTCACCCTGCGGCCGCTTACCTGCGAACGGAAGCGACTACGCAAATCGGGGGCACCTGTGGCGGCTTACGTCCTGGTACCAGAGGAAGTGGGGAAATAATCACGGATTCAGGATGGAAACAGAAACGACAAGAAAACTGGGAATCAGGGTCGGATGGTGGGCGATACTGGGATCGAACCAGTGACCCCTGCCGTGTGAAGGCAGTGCTCTCCCGCTGAGCTAATCGCCCGACCCGAAATCACGCTTGTTAAATTAGTGCATTCCTCCGGCGTCGTCAACAGCAGAGAGCATTGCCGGCATTTTTCTCGTCCCGACCCTCCCGCCTTAAAGGTTGAGGAGGCCGGGCAACAAGACAAAAAAAACCCCGCAACATGCGGGGTTTTTTTATTTATTTACTTCGGGGTGCAAATAAACAAGACATCGTTTTCGTCCCCTCAATAGGGGGCTAATTACAAAGGCTTATTGATTACACCCTTTTACAGCATGCTTACAGGGTGACAACATTTGCGGCTGCCGGACCCTTCTGGCCATCAACCAGATCAAATTTGACGCGTGCGCCTTCTTCCAGGGATTTGAAACCTTGTGCCTGGATTGCTGAGTGATGGACGAAAACATCTTTGCCGCCGTCCTGCTCAATAAAGCCAAACCCTTTGGAATCATTAAACCATTTTACTGTTCCTTCTGCCATTTTACTACTCCTTTGTACTGGGTCCCAGATGGTGACCACTTTTTAATAGAACCGGATTAAAATGCATAATCCGGCTTGCAGTTTGGTTGCCCAAACTGAACTGTACCCCTGTTGGAAAGAGCCGGCATGCCCAAGTCAAACAACCTGAGCCAGCGGGATCCGCCCTTGCCTCTTCGGCAGCGGCAGACTTTCTTTCTTACTGGCGTTTCTTTAAATTTTATTATGAAGACTTCGTTTCTTCTCGCTGCCTTGCCGGCTGGCCACGTTTTTTTCAAAACTGGTATTAGCAGGGCGGCAGAGATATTTTTCCGTTTTTTTTTTATTGATCAGGGGAAATAATTTGGATTGCTGCTCGGGATACTGACTCGACTGAACAAAGCTGATTACGGCCTGAGCCGTATTGCTTCTTCATCTCCCTGCCGGTTTTAATGCAATGCCCCGGCGGGAAAGAGCAAAGACTTACCTGCGGTGCGGTCCTCTCTTTTTCTATAGATCGATATATTATTATATGGAAGTCTGCCGAGATAAGGTCTCCGGCCGGTTCTCCTTGATAAGCGATCAGCAAAGACTTTAACGGCATCGAACAATACAAGGAAACACGGCAAGGGCCTGATGGAGAAAAGAATATGCTTAAACCTGAATAAATTTCTAATCACTGTTAATAGACAGCATCTCTCCCTGGATGTCAATAAAAAAAGCGGCCCTGTATCAAACCCGGCCGGGAGCTCACACTGATTCAAGGTATTACCAGGATCCGCGGGCGTTCGAAAGCGGTGCAGATGCGGGTATTACCTGAATCCGTGACGGCTTGAGATAATATTCCAGGCAACATGTGGAATTTATTGTATTATATGATAAATAAATGCATTTTATATCCTTCACCGTGCCACCCTGCGGTCCGCCCGGTAACGGCGCAGCTGCTGCGTTGGCAACTCGTTGATATCACACCAGGATAATCAATTTCGTTGCCGCCTCGAAGGTCTCGCGGGCTCGCTATCTGCATCTGCACCGTTCGCGAATGCTCACGGATCCAGGATTATTGAAATCTTGTTGGCTGAATCTTGCGTCATCCTGTACAACTCAGTATTCTAAAAAGAAAATATCAAAAAAACCGAAAGATGCCAATAAAACCGGCCCGGCGGCGGCAAAAGGTCTATTTGAAACGAGGGAGAATATTGGTGTTGTCAAGCCGACGTACAGTGGATTTTGTTGCAGGAGACAGGTAATGGCTGACCGCAGGGTGGTGGTGGTCGGCGGCGGGGCCGCAGGATTGATGGCGGCCGGGCAGGCGGCCCTGGGTGGCGCCGAGACGCTTTTGCTGGAGAAGATGCAGCGTCCCGGCCGCAAGCTCTGCATCACCGGCAAGGGCCGCTGCAACATAACCAATGTTGCGCAACCGCATGACTTCATAAGTCATTTTGGCCGGACAGGCCGCTTCCTCCATCAGGCCTTTGCCCGTTTCTTTACGCCCGAGCTCATGGATTTTTTCAATGAAACCGGCCTTGACCTGGTGATCGAAAGGGGCGGCCGCGTCTTTCCGGCCTCCGGCAAGGCGCCCGATGTCCTGGCGGTTTTTCTTAAGTGGCTGAAACGTTGCGGTGTCCGGATCAGACAAGCCGCCGCCGTCGACTCCCTGGTTATCAGTGATGGACGAATCACCGGCGTGATCTGCCATGGCGAAAGAATTCCCTGCGATGCCGTCATCCTGGCCACGGGCGGGGCCTCTTATCCGGCGACCGGCTCAACCGGTGACGGCTACCGGCTGGCGGCATCCGCCGGTCACGTGATCGTGCCGGTCCGGCCGGCCCTGGTCCCGCTTGAGACCTCGGGGACGACGGCGGCGTCGATGGCGGGGCTCAACCTGCGCAACGTCGGCGTCCGGATGCTGGTCGATGGCAAAAAGAGGCGGCAGGCGTTCGGCGAAATGGTATTTACGGAATTCGGCCTCACCGGCCCAGTGATCCTGACCTTGAGCGGCGAAGCCGTGGACGCCGTACATGCCGGGCACGGGGTCGTCCTGGCCGTTGATCTCAAACCGGCCCTGGATGAGCAAAAACTTGATGCGCGCCTGCTCCGCGACTTCGCGGCCCGGAACAAGGAAGAGTTGGGCAGCGTGCTGCGCGGCCTGCTGCCGCGGGAGATGGTGCCGGTGTGTCTCGGGGACACCGGAATTTCCGCGCCCTGTCTGGCCGGCCAGGTGAGCGCGCAGCAGCGTCGGCGTCTGCGAACCTGGCTCAAGGATTTCCGGCTGCAGGTAACCGGTCACCGGCCGTTCAGCGAGGCCATTATAACCGCCGGGGGAGTCGACACCCGGGAGGTCGATCCCCGGACCATGGAGTCACGCAAAACAAAAGGTCTTTTCATAGCCGGGGAACTGCTTGACATCCAGGCCGATACCGGCGGCTATAATCTGCAGGCCGCGTTTTCCACAGGCTGGCTTGCCGGGCGTTGCGCGGCAAAGCGATACTGATCTCGAACAAAAAAAACCAACTCTGAACGTCCGGTGCGGCGTGCCTGGTGAAGGAAACAATGGCAGGATCATCAAAAAAAGTCGTCTTTGCGGCGCTGGCGGGTAATTTCCTTATTTTTATCACCAAGTTTGCGGCGGCTGCCATTACCGGCAGTTCGGCAATGTTTTCCGAGGGCATCCACTCAATGGTTGATACCGGCAACCAGGTTTTGCTGCTGCACGGTATGCGCCAGGCCCGCAAGCCCCCGGACAACCGCTTTCCCTTCGGTCATGGCAAAGAGATCTACTTCTGGTCTTTTGCGGTCGCCATCCTGGTTTTTGCCGTCGGCGCGGGCGTCTCGACCTACGAGGGCATTATCCATACCTTCCTTCATCCGCGGCCGGTCGAACAGCCGATGGTGAACTACGTTGTACTCGGTTTCGCGCTCATCTTTGAAGGGGTTTCCTGGTTTTTCGCCTTCACCGAGTTCACCAGGACCAAGGGGAAGTGGAACTATATCGAAGCCGTGCACCGGGGCAAGGACCCGACGATTTTTGTGGTGCTTTTTGAAGACTCGGCCGCTCTGCTCGGGATCGTGGTCGCCTTTTTCGGAGTTTTGCTGTCGCACCTGACCGGGATTGATGAATTTGACGGTATCGCCTCGATCATCATAGGTTTGATTCTTGGCGGCACCGCCGTCTGGCTGGCCTATGAGACCAAGGGTCTGCTTATCGGCGAGAGTGCCAACGAAAAGGTCGTCAACGGTATCCGGGAAATCGTGGCAGCGGCCGAAGGGGTCGATCACGTCAACGAGGTGTTGACCATGCACATGGGGCCGGATTTTATCCTGGTCAATATCAGTATCGATTTTCGCGATGATATTCCGGCCGGCGACCTTGAAGTCGTGATTGCCAGGCTGGACAGACAGATCAAACAAAGCTTTGCCCATGTCAAGCGGGTCTTTGTGGAGGCGGAAGCCCGCCGGGCATTGAAAACATAAGGAAAGAGGAAATGGCAACAAGAAAATTTTACGCAGTCGCCGTGGGGCGCAAACCGGGGATTTATGATAACTGGCCCGCCGCCCAGGCCCAGGTAACGGGTTACCGGGGCGCCAGGTTCAAAGGTTTTGCCGACCGGAAAGAGGCCGAGGCCTGGATGAAGGCGCCTGGCGCCGGGCCGACGGCGGGGGCAGGCCGGCGCCCGGCGAAGGCATCGACCGGAGCCGCGGCGGCCGGCACACCCTCTCCCAAAGATGGCGAGGTGACGATTTACACCGATGGCGGCGCCCGCTTCAACCCGGGGCCCGGCGGCTATGGCGTGGTGCAGATGTACAACGGCGAACGCAAAGAGCTGACCGGCGGTTATCGATTGACCACCAATAACCGCATGGAACTTATGGGCTGCATAGTAGCCTTGCGGAACCTGGAGCACCGGGACAAACCGGTGACGCTCTATAGCGATTCCCGTTACGTGGTGAACGGCATCTGCCGGGGCTGGGCGAAAACATGGCGGAAAAACGGCTGGATCAAGTCCGACAAAAAGCCGGCCGTCAATCCCGACCTCTGGGCCGAACTGCTGGACCTGGCGGCAGGGCTGAATATTACTTTCAAATGGGTCAAGGGCCATGCCGGTCATCCTCTGAACGAGCGCTGCGATGAATTGGCAGTGGCCTCGGCGGCACGCAAGGACCTGCCGGAGGATAGCGGATATAAGGGGTGAAAGGTAAACCTTGTATCCGTGAGCGTTCGAGAACGGTGCAGAGGCAAGCCGTCACGGATTCCGGGCGGAGTAGTGGAACTACAGATATGCCTTGAATATTCTCTTTGTTAGCTGTTAACTATATTATTGCAATAGTGATATTTTTGGCAGCCGACGGGGATGAAAACCCACTGTCCGAGGTTCTTTTGCATGTAGAGGAATAAAGAGCTTGACGGATTGAAACGATGAAAAAATATACTGTATTTTTCATATTATTATCAATCCTTGGCTGCTGTTCTTTTCTTTTCTACCTCTCGTACCGGGATGTCAAGATCAAGACCATTGCGGCCTTCAACAACGAGCAGCGCATCATGGCCAGGCAGGCCGCCAGGGAAATACAGTCCTTTTTTACCGAGTATGCCATATCCCTTGGTTACCTGGCGAAACACAAAAATATTATCGACCTTGATCAGGCGGGGAAGGAGCTGATCAAAGAGTTCTACAATCAACACTCCGGTCAGATCCGCGCCATTACCAGGATCGACGCAAGCGGCAAGATTGTCTACACTATTCCCTTCGTTCGCCGGGCCATTGGCAGGGATGTCTCTCATCAGCCCCATAATCGCCGGATCATGGAGGATCACCGGCCCCTGGTCAGTGAAGTGTTCATGGCGGTCCAGGGTTACCGGGCCGTGGCCTTTGCCATGCCGGTTTTCAGAAATCATACCTACCTGGGCAGCCTGAGCATTCTTATTCCTTTTCGGCAGATCGCGAAAAAATATTTAGCGGATATCCGGCTGGGCGATTCAGGTTCGGCCTGGCTGCTCAGCCGCAAGGGCATAGAACTGTTCTGTCCTTCTCCCGGCCATGCGGGACAAAGCGTTTTCAAGACATTCGCCTCTTCGCCGACAGTGATTGCCATGGCGAAAAAGATGATCAAGGGAGAACAGGGCACCACCGTCTACACCTATGAACGGAAAAGGGGTAACGTGACCGGGACCGTGACAAGTCACGCCGTTTATCTGCCCATCGAACTGCCCGATAATTTCTGGTCGATTGTGGTCGCCACCCCGGAAGACCAGGTGCTGGCCGCCATGAAGTTTTTCAGAGACGCATGGCTCGTCCTGATCCTGGTGGCTTTTACCGGCTCCATCCTGTTGACCCTCTACCTGTTCAAGGCCTGGGCCATTGTCAGGGAGGAAGAAAGGCGCAGGGCAGCGGAGAAGGTTCTCCGGGAGAGCGAGGAAAAGTACCGCATGCTGGTGGAAAACGCCAATGACCTGATTTTCATCGTTCAGGATGAAGTGGTGAAATACGCCAACCCGAAAGCGGAAAAGATTTTCGGCTGTAGTTTGGCAGAGCTGAAAAGCAGGCCGTTCATCGAGTATATCCATCCCGACGATCGGGACATGGTGCCGGCCGTTCACCGCCAAAAGCCGCCGGGCGAAAAAGATGAAAATCTCTATTCCTTCCGGGCGGTAAACGAAAAAGCCGAGGATGTGTACCTGCAGATTAATTCCCGGCTGACGACCTGGGAAGGAAGACCGGCGACTATCATTATAGCGCGGGATATCACCGAGTTGAAACGGGCGGCCCGGGAGAAGGAGAACCTGGAAGGCCAATTGCGCCAAGCCTTGAAAATGGAGGCCATCGGCACCCTGGCCGGGGGGATCGCCCATGACTTCAACAACATACTGGCGGCGATTGTTGGTTATGCCGATCTGGCGAAAGACGAGTTGCCGGCTGAGAGTCGGTCCGGTAAGAGAATTGATGAGGTGTTAAAAGCCAGTGCCCGAGCCCGGGACCTGGTGCAACAGATCCTGGCCTTCAGCCGCAAGTCGGAGCAAGAACGCGCTCCCCTGCAACTTCATCTTTTGGTCACGGAGACCCTCAAGCTGCTCCGTGCCTCGATTCCATCAACCATAGAGATCCGCCGGAATATTGATCCACATAGCGGCAATATCCTGGCCGAGCCGATTCAAATCCACCAGGTGTTGATGAACCTCTGTACCAATGCGGCCCAGGCGATGGATGAAAAGGGCGGCGTTTTGTTTGTCGGTCTTGATTGTCTGGAATTAAAGGAAAAGGACCTTAAGGGTGAGGCGGGTCTGCGCCCCGGCCTCTATGTCAGGCTGACGGTGAAAGATACGGGCTGCGGCATTGATCCGGTGATCATGGACCGGATTTTCGACCCCTACTTCACGACCAAAGAGGTCGGCAAGGGTTCCGGTATGGGCCTGTCCGTGGTACACGGTATTGTCAAAAGCCATGACGGCAAAATTACCGTTGCCAGCAAGCCGAACCAGGGCACGACCTTTACAGTGTATTTCCCGAGAGTTGAAGAAGAAAGCCAGCCGGAGCCGGACGGCTCGGCACCCCTTCCGGTCGGGGGCGAACGTATCCTTTTTGTCGATGACGCAAAAGACCTGGCCGACGCAACCAGGGGGATATTAACCTACCTTGGCTACCGGGTCACGGCGACAACCAGCAGCCTGGAAGCCCTGGCACTTTTCAGGTCGCAGCCGGACGCCTTTGATCTGGTCATCACCGATCAGACAATGCCCGAAATGACGGGTGTGCAGCTGGCCGGAGAGTTGCTGGGTGTCCGGCCGGATCTGCCAATTATCCTCTGCACCGGCTATAGCTCAAAAGTCGATGCGGGAGTGGCCGGGGATATGGGCATCAGGGCATTCGCCATGAAGCCGGTCGGCCAGGACAAACTGGCAAAAATGATCAGGCAGGTGCTGGATGAAAAGCCGGGCTCCGCAAGCAATGGTGGGTGAACAATGCGCTATCAAATAAGAAAAAAACAGCCGAATTCGAAAATGTGCCTGGTCTGCGGCCTGCAAAACAGCCTGGGGCTCGCAGCCTCTTTTTACGAACTGGACAACGGCGAACTCCTGGCGATTTTCAAGCCCCGGGAAGAACACCAGAGCTATCCCGGCCGTCTGCATGGCGGAATCGTGTCAGCCATCCTCGATGAAACCATCGGCCGGGCGCTCATGATCGGCCAGGCTCATGAATACTGGGGAGTCACCGTTGAGATTTCAGTGCGTTTCAAAAAACCGGTACCCCTGGATGAGGAATTACACGTTATCGCCCGCATTACCGGGGATTCAAAAAGGTTTTTCCAGGGGAGCGGCAAACTTCTCCTGGCCGACGGCAGTATCGCGGCCGAGGCCCGGGGAAAATATATGAAACTGCCCTTGGACAAGATCGCTGATTTCAATGCGAAAGAACAGGATTGGCAGGTCGTTCCCCGGCCGGATGATCCCGAGTTTGTTGACATCTGACAATTTTTGATCCTGGACAAGCAGCGCCAAAAAAATTATCATGGGTTTATGTTGAGACGGCAGTGGCCTGTGATTTTTTTCGATTCATCCCTTGATCTCGAACGGAATCCTCAATTCGGGAGAGACTCCACCTTGAATACTTTCAGCTCTGCTCATGGATAATTATGGAAGATAAGGAATTGCTTTTATTGGACATGCTTTCTTTGATCAATGAAGAAATGGACATAGACGCCATTGAGGAAAGATTGGTCAATATTGTTTCAGAGGTCTTTTCATTTGACCGGGTCGGTCTTTTTTTTGTCAAACACCAAAAGGAAATCCTGCAGGGGAAATTATGCAAGGGATTTGAACCGGGAACGATCAGTTCTATTAAAATACCGGTGGCGGAAGAATTTCCGTTTACGCGGCCGCTCGCCATGGGGGCTCCTTTACGGGGTAGCGAAATAGAGGCGGATGTATTCACCCTGAAGATGGGATTGACGAATTACGCCATTATTCCGATTGTCAACCAAAAAAGAATCTCCTGTTGGCGGTTAAAAAATTGCCAAGTTACAGACTGCCCTGCTTACGGAAAACACGGGTTGCGGTGCTGGTTGATGCAAGATGCCAAGTGTTGCGACAGGAGTGAATCCGGGGGAGTGGATAAATCGGAACTGTGTAGAACCTGCCCGGTCTTTAAGTCGCATAATACCAATGCCATTGAAGGTATTTTGCTTATCGACAATTCTCAATCGGGAAGGCCGATTGCGGATAAGACAATCTCGATCCTTTCCGTGATTGCTCATGCTGTCGGCATAGCGATCAACAACTCAAAGGCCTATACGCATGCTTTACAGGAAGCAATCCATGACGACTTAACAGGACTGCATAACCGGAGATACTTTAACGAACGTCTCATGGACGAAGTGGAGCGGGCCAAACGATATGGGAGCGAAATAAGTTTGCTGTTATGCGATATTGATTTCTTTAAAAACGTCAATGACACCTTCGGCCACCCGGTCGGTGATGAGGTTTTAATCTGGATCGGCAAAATATTTCGCAACAGACTGCGTAACACCGATATTGTTGCCCGTTACGGCGGGGAAGAGTTTATGATCATCCTCCTCAATACGGCAAAGGATAAGGCTTTTGATATCGCTGAAGATTTGAGACGTACTGTCGCCGAATCCCCCTTGCCGGGCGACGAAAGAGTGAAGGTGTCTATAAGCATCGGCATTGCCACCCTTGGTGTTGATGCCAGTTCCTTCGACGGGTTAATCAGATCTGCCGACAAAACAATGTATTGCGCCAAGTCTCGGGGAAGGAACCGGGTGTGTACGACTTAATCAAGAATCCGTGAGGGCTTGAAGTAAAATTCCTGGCAATAGGCGAGTACTAGGGGGGATGTGGATAAATAAGTCATGAAAACAATGGGCTATTTGTCTGCATCCCCCTAAAATATTTAAAGGTGAGGATGCGATGGACCCCGAGGAAATGCGCCGGAAGGCGATTGATCTTTTTGTGAAACGGCTGCACTGAAGTCAGGCGATTCTTGCCGTGGGGCAAGAAAAAATGAATCTGGTCAACGAATCGGCGATCAAGGCTGTCGGGGCATTCGGCGGTGGCATTGCCGCTTCCGGCAGTGTTTGCGGAACTTTGCTCGGCGGCGTAGCGATGATCTCCAGTCTCTACAGCCGGGGCAACCTCGGCGAAAAAGAAGACCCTAAAGTCTGGGTTTTGAGCAGTCAATTCCTGAAACAATTCGAGGAACTGACAAAACCTTATGGCGGCCTGAACTGCCGGGACATCGCCGGGGTCGACTGGCAAAACAGAAAAGCGGTAAAAAAATATTACTCCGACCCGAAAGGCGGCAGAAAAATTTGTGTAAAACTGGTCGGCGACGCGGCCTATGCTTTAGGGGAAATCCTGGAGCAGGAAGCTGCAAGAAAAAAAAAGCGTTCATCCGGTTAATGAGTAACGGTGTGCAATCTGAACACAACGAGCCCTTGTTGATATCTATTCTTATTTAGCATGAGAGGTATTCTGGAAATCTTATTTTGCAAGGTTCCCTTAAGAAAGTGTCCACTAATACTCTACCACCTCA
>UOEY01000098.1_pt1 | contig 29712 bp, 24 predicted proteins | sample 1989501 | NCBI WGS metagenome assembly UOEY01 (sample SAMEA4712198, study PRJEB27164) | hydrothermal vent metagenome | biome: marine basaltic hydrothermal vent biome; feature: marine hydrothermal vent; material: mineral | place: Pacific Ocean | collected 2011-06-14/2011-07-23 | depth 1691 m | reverse complement strand
CGGGGTAACATTAAATCCTGCCTGATCTGCTCTTTGACTCTCCTCTCTACCTGCTTCGGATTTGTCACGCCCCTGGCCGCTTCACGCTGCCGCAGCCAGTCATATTCATCACTATGGCCATCATAGTATTCCTGCACCTCGTCAGCCCCTACCATCTTTGCCGTCAGCCCTTCATGCCTTAACAGCTCGTTAATGACGGCCGTCCTGGTGAATTGTTTGACTTCCCAGTCAATTTCCTCCGGAGACTCGTCGTCTGAGACCTCTGCCAGTTCGCGCCTCATGTTCTCGCTTATCCGGGCCATGTCCTCGTCGTCGGCAATCCCCATCTCCTGGGCCGCCTGAACCAGGAGGCTTGCGTTGACCGCCTGGTCAACGAACGCGTTATAGGTGCCCTTCGGCAGCCGGGCGCCCGCATTGAGGACTCCGGGGGGCATGATATCGGTCATCCTGACCGGCCGGCCGTTGACGGTTGCCGCGACCGCGCCCGGGTCCGTGGCAACCGTTGCAATAGTGGCGGATGGTTTTTCCCCGGCTGCCGGTTCCTGCCGGGCCCCGGCGCCGTTGCCGGGTCCCTGTACGGACCCGGGGGCAGCCACCTTGTCTTGCCGGACCGGCGGGCCGGAACGATGCGGGGTGTCCGCCCGGCCCGCCTTGCCGGGCGGCCGGACTGCCTGCCCCGGGGAAACCGGCGCGGTGCCGCGAGTCATCCCGGTTGCCTGGTTCCGGGGCTCCATGGTCGGGGACCCCCTCATGAGCGAAAAAACAACGGCGGCCGCGCCGACGACCAGCACGCCGCCGATCAATACTATTTTTTTCATGGCTCTCTCATAAATGAACCGGAACCGGGGAATGAATTCAACTTCATCCCCCGGTTCCGGTTTTGTTTCCCTGGACCTGGATCCGTTATCGGTCGGCGTGGTGAAGACCGGCAAATGCGTTTATTCGTCAATAATGCAATAAACCCATATATTATTGCATGGAACATCACCTCAAGCCGTTACGGATTCAGGTTAGAGGTTCTCGGTGAGATATTGGTTTTTTTGCCACCAGTCATCCGTCGGCGAAGAGTCGTACAAATCGAAAGTGGCTGCGCCGTCCCCGTTCCCCTTGACGATGTTTTTCCTAATTAAACTCGATCCACCGCTGCTGGCATCAATACCATTGCCCCCATTGTTTGTGATCTTGTTTCTTGACACAAGAGAGGAACCAAATCCAAGCAATCCGGTTCCATTGCCGATGATTACGTTTTTTTCAAATGTCATCATCTGGCCGCCATTGGCGTGAATCCCGAAAACCACGTTATTCGCAACAATGTTCCGGGCGATGTAATCAAGGACTCCATTCGCCGTCATCGCCAGCCCGCCAAGGTTATTATTCACCTTGTTTTTGGTATAGATGACCGCTATACTGTTCGAGCCGCCCCAGATGCCCCAGCCAGGGTTGCCGGCACAAAAATTGTTGCTGACGATAGATAAAGTGCCGCTATCTAATTCGACACCACTCCCGCCGTTGTTGAGTACTTTATTCTTGAGCACCTGACTCATGCCGGTAACGGTAAGGGTACCGCCATTACTGGCATCGATATAGATACCTTGCCCATCATTACCGGCCACCAGGTTCCCTTTAAGGTAGTGGCCGTCGGCGACAAGATAAATACCATTACCGTTGTTATCTTTAATGATATTGCCGATCAGGGTATTGCCGGGCCCCCACCCGCCGATACCGTCCCCGGTATTGTCGGTGACCGTATTTTTGATGACCATGGCGCCTGCAGACACATATATGCCGTCGGCGCTATTCCACTGCACGATGTTTTTCATGTATACATTCTGATGGGCCGACCCGCCTGCCTCATGGATCCCGAAGCCGCCATTTTTCGTAACCGTATTGAGCTGAGTTTTCACAGGACCGAATTGGATTATTATCCCATCCCCCGTGTTGTTGTACACTGTGTTTTTGATGATTTTATCACTGCTGCCGTAGTCCATTATCCCATTGCCGTTGCCGGTGATCGTATTCTTGACTATGAGATTATGATATCCCCCGACCAATATCCCTAGCACTACATTTGCCCCGATCTGGTTGCTCTGGATGACCAGGTTGGTGCCCAACCCCTCTATCCCCTGATTGGTTGCGGCCGTGATCTCATTGCGGAGAATTTTCACCCCGTGACTGTCATCGATAAAAACGTTGTCGGCGACTCCATTTTTGATGGTGCACTGCTGCAGGGTTATCCTCTTTGAAGCAGTGATCGTGACCACACTCCCGCTTCCGCCGGCGCCGTTGATGATGGTTTTGCCCGCGCCCGCCCCGATCAACTTCAGCCGGGACCGGCCGTTAATAGTGATCTCTTCGGTATACGTTCCCGCCTTGATCTTGATCGTCGAGCCGTCTGGCGCCGCGTTGATGGCATTCTGTATGCTGTCGCCGGGGTTGACGATAATAGTTGCCGCCGGCGCGGAATAAGCGCCAAAAAACAACACCAGCGCCGCCAATAATACCATTCTTCCGGTTTTCATTACATTCCCTCCCTGTTTGATTACTGCGTTGATTACTGCGTAAAATACCTTACGCCCGGTCCGTTGCACCGCTACCCTCCCTCTTGAATCCCGGTACGATTCCGAACCGACCGCCTTGAATAATAGATCAGGAGCCTTTTCGCTCCTTTTTAATTGTAGGGGGTTACATAATGTAAGTCAAGGCAGCATATTCGATACAAGTCTCTTTGGTTTTGGTGAAATTCCGCAACTTGCATGGTAAGCAGCGTCAAGCGGAAACGGGATGTTTCGTCAGGCTGCACCAGGTGATCAATGGCAAATAGTTGTTGCTTTCCTGAATCCGTGACGGTTTGGGTTAATATTTCATGCAATATCTGGATATTTATTGCATTATCTCCGAATAAACGCATTTTTGGTCTGCACTGCACCGCCCTGCGGTCCGCCCGATAACGGCGCAGCTGCTGCGTTGGCAACAAGGTTTATATCACACCAGGATAATCAACATCGTTGCCGCCTCGAAGGTCTCGCAGGCTCGCTATCTGCATCTGCACCGTTCTCGAACGCTCACGGATCCAGGTCATAATATGCTCCACGACGTGTTGTCCCCACAACATATATCAGGAGCAAATTATGAACCACTTTAATAAGCTATCATATTCAATCCACCATTGCCAATACCATTAGTTCGGCCGTCCGGTTATCGATTGGAATTGGGAATACCTGAAGGTGAAGTCGGCCGCGATGGTGGGGGCCAAGGATGGAATTCCCTGAATTCAGCGCGAAGATTTTGGTGAGAACTCCAGGCTGATTCCCTCTCCCCCCGGGAGAGGGTTGGGGTGAGGGCGTCAGATTTTAACTTTGTTTGATGGAAGAAGAAAAATGTGGTAGCTTATATTAAATAGTATCGTGAAAAATCAGACTCGTATTTAATGATTTCAAATAGTTACGTTGATCAAAACCCCTGAGATCGGATTTTTTCCGGGAATATTTTATAAGTTGAAATGATTGAGGTCAAACGCCGTCTGCCGGCGGAGGAAAAGGTGCGAATCGACAAGTGGCTCTGGGCGGCGCGGTTTTTTAAAACCAGGTCGCTGGCGGCCAGGGCGGTGAGCGGGGGCCATGTGCATGTGAACGGCAGTCGCAGCAAACCGGCCCGGCCGGTCCAGGTCGGCGATGAACTCTGTGTCCGCCGGGGCATGCTCGAGTTTGTCGTGCTCGTGCAACAGTTGAGTTCCCGCCGGGGGCCGGCGGAACTGGCCCGGACCTTGTACCGGGAGACGGATGAGAGTATCCGCCGCCGCGAACGGTCCCGCGAGGAACGGCGCCTGCTGAACGCGGCGGCCCCTGCCCCGGAGAGGAGACCCGATAAGCGGGAGCGCAGGAAGATACGTCAATTCATCCGCAAGGATTAGACCTGAATCCGTGACGGCTTGAGATTATACTCCAGGCAATACATGGAATTTATTGCATTATTGCCGAAAAAATGAATTTGCTGGTCTTCACCGCGGCGCCCTGCGGGGCGTTCGATAACGGCGCAGCTGCTGCGTTGACAACTCGTTGATATCACACCAGGATAATCAACATCGTTGCCGCCTCGAAGGTCTCGCAGGCTCGCTATCTGCATCTGCACCGTTCTCGAACGCTCACGGATCCAGGTTAGAGTCCTGCCGCCGTAGACGCAGCAGCAACTACGATATTCTTTAGGGGCATATTTTTATGCCGTCCTGGTTTTTTTTGGTTTGTATCTGATACGGATTTTTTTGTGGGAGCGTGAGGAAAACATGAAAAAAGTTGAACGTGCGTTGATCAGCCTGACCGACAAGTCGGGTATTGAAGATTTTGCCGGCGCCCTGACTGAATTGGGAGTGGAGATCCTGTCCACCGGCGGGACCGCGAAGAAGATGCGGGACAGCGGCATTGCCGTAACGGATGTCTCCGAATTTACAGGATTTCCGGAGATGCTTGACGGCCGGGTCAAGACCCTGCATCCGCTGGTACACGGCGGCATTCTCAACCAACGGGCCAATGCCGATCATCAGCGGCAATGTGCGAAGTATGGTATTAAAGATATTGATATCGTCGCCGTTAACCTGTATGCCTTTGAAAAGACCGTGGCTGCTCCGGACTGCACCCTGGCCGATGCCATTGAAAATATAGACATCGGCGGGCCGACCCTGCTGCGGGCCGCGGCCAAAAATTTCCAGGATGTGACGGTGATCGTTGATCCCGCGGACTACGAACAGGTCCTGGCAGAGATCAGGGCCGGCGGGAACACTACGCTCAAAACCAGGTTCAGACTGGCCGTCAAGGTGTTCGAGTTGACCTCGGCCTACGATACGGCCATTGCCGGGTGGCTGAACAGGGTGGACGTGGAGTCGAATCCCTTCTTCCGGTGAGAGCGGTTATATGCTGAAAATGGCGGTATTGCTGTCAGGCAGCGGCAGGACACTGGATAATTTTCATGACCGCATTGCGGACGGCCGGCTGCGGGCAAGGATTGCGGTGGTGATTGCCAACGTCGCCGGCGCCCTTGGTCTCGAGAAAGCCGCGAACTATGGATATCCGGCCTTTCATGCCGTCGGCAGCGAAGCGGTGAACCGTATTCTCGCGGCTTATGACATTGATCTCATCGTGCTGGCCGGCTACCTGAAGCTCTACACGCCGCCGGAGTCGTTGCAGCACGCGGTCCTGAATATTCATCCCTCCCTGATCCCGTCGTTTTGCGGCGCGGGGTTTTACGGCCGCCGTGTCCACGAAGCAGTCAAGGCGAGGGGTTGCAAGGTCAGCGGCTGTACAGTGCATTTTGCCGATGAGGTTTATGACCAGGGTCCGATCGTTGTCCAGAAATGCGTGCCGCTGAACGATGAGGATACTGCCGATACCATCGCCGCCAAGGTTTTTGCCGCCGAGTGTGAAGCCTATCCCGAGGCCGTCAATCTGGTTGACGAGAAAGGCATTGATTTTTTCTGGAACAGGACGTGATCAGTCATGACGAAAACGAAAAAGGTGATTATGGCCGCCCGGGATATCGACCGCAGCCTTGACCGGCTCAGTCTCGAAATCCTGGAGCGCAATCATGGCACGGAAAATCTGGCCGTTATCGGCATCCATACCGGCGGGGTCTTTCTCGCGGAACGAATCAGGAGCAAGATGGCCGATTGCGAACACTCCGAGCTGTTGGCCGGCAGCCTGGACATTACCCTGTACCGGGATGACTGGAGTCTGATCTCGCAGAATCCCATTGTCAGGAAGACGGATATCGGTTTCCTGGTGGAGAACAAGAAGATTGTGCTGGTTGATGACGTGATCTTCACCGGCCGCACCATTCGGGCCGCCATGGATGCGATTATGGATTATGGCCGGCCCGATTCCATTCAACTTGCCGTTCTCATCGACCGGGGCGGCCGCGAACTGCCGGTGCAGCCCGATTATGTCGGTATGACGGTCGGCGCCGGCCCTCATGAGCGGGTGGATGTACTCCTCAGGGAAAAGACCGGCCGGGACGAGGTCGTTATTCACGATAAGTAGGGCGCAATGGAAAGTGAACGAGACCATGACGGAAGGACGGCAATATGAAAGATCGGCCTGATTCGAGGCAAGAATCTTTCTCTGATCTTGAACCTATCTGTCTCCGGATCAGGGAAAAGTTAGCGAATTACGATCAATACAATTTCAGCCGCCGTTATAATGATTTTCTGAAGGCCTTTTTCGATCTCTGCCAGGAATATGATTCACTTGATGATTTTTACCGTATTTGTGTTGCCGTTCCTTTCGAGATGACCGGTCTGGACTGTGCGCTTTATCTGCATGGCGTGGGCGGGAAACAGTTGCGGTTGGTCTGCGACAGTGACCGGGGCCTTCTGCGCCAGCCGGAATCGGCGCCTCCCCCCGTCCGTTCGCACCATAAAGCCTGCGAGAACGGGACCTCTTACCTGGTCCCTGTCTACAGCAAGCCGCCGCCCGGCCCGGCCGCCGATACCCTGGGGCATGAGGGCTGGTCCGGGGGGACCGGGGCCGGCCGCATTTTCGGTATATTGGAGATGCGGCCCCTTGGTGACCTGTCCGATATTGACAAGTTCTTTTTCGTCAAATACGCCAACCGCATCGGCTATAATCTCCATAACAGGCTGATCGCCCAGCAGAATGTCGACCACCTCAAGTTCATCAACAACCTGGTTATGGATATTGAGCATAATGTCATTGTACCCAATATGTATTTCAAGCATATCTTCAATCAGTTGAAGAAAAAAATTGATGAACTTGACCGGTTGAAGGCGGAAATGCAGCGGATAGTCGGTCCGGGTCATGGTCCGGCCGGAGTCAATGCCTGCTTCAGGCAATGCGATGAAATCCAGTTGGATATGCGTTCCTATCATCAGGAATTGGTCAAACATCATGCCAATGTCAGCCTGTTCCTCGAGAGCCTGTTCCGGCGTGAGCATTTTGAACGCGGGCACCTGGTCCTGCGGCCCAAACGCTGTTTTGTCGAGCGGGAAGTGGTCCTGCCGCAGCTTGAACACTATGCCAGCCGTTTGCGGGCCGCCAACGTGACTGTTGATCGCCCGCAAAATATGCAGAAAGAAGAGTTGCAGATCTTGGTCGATGTGGGGTTGCTGTCCCAGGTGTACGCCAACCTTTTTTCCAATGCCGCCAAGTATACCGCTGAAGTTACAGACCATCACGGTCACCCCCGCAAGGCCATGGCCTATGGCCGGGAACTGGTGGACGATTACCCTGAAAAAGACAAGCAGGGCATCAAGTTCAATGTTTTTACCACCGGCCCGCATCTGAGCGAAGAGGATAGAAAAAAACTTTTTCAGGAGGGAATGCGGGGTCATGGCTGTAAGCATATTCCCGGCAGCGGCCACGGTCTTGCCTTTATCAAGCACGTTATTGAGCTGCATGGCGGGAGCGTAGGCTACGAGGCTACTCCCGAGGGCAATAATTTTTATTTTATTCTTCCGGTCCCTCCCCTTGCTTTGCCGCCGGCCCTTACCGGCCCGGCCTCTTGAGCAGCAGCTCCTGCCGCCGGTTGCCGGGTAAATTCTCCGGGCCGTTGCCGCCGCCCTTTACTTCTCGTCATATTCAATGAAAAAAAATTGTTCTCCTCTTATTGTTCATACCGACTGGTCACGCGCCTGGGGCGGCCAGGAAATCCGGACCCTGACCGAACTCCGCGAAATGGCTGTCCGCGGCTGCCGCACCGGCCTGATCGTCCCTGAAGACAGTGAACTGGCACGCCGGGGGCGGCAGGAGGGGATTCCGGTGTACCCGGTCGATTTTTCATCGAAATTCAATCCCTCGTCGTGGCTGGCCCTGTTCCGGACGATCCGGCGGATCAGGCCCACGGTCCTGAACACCCATTCCTCGGAGGACTCCTGGATGGCCGGCTGTGCCGCCCGCGTGTGCCGGGTGCCGCTGGTGGTCCGGACCCGGCATGTGCTGGCGCCGATCTCGTCGCCGCTGAGTTATAACGCCTTCCCGCAGCTTATCTTCGCCTGCAGCGAGGCCATCCGCGATCAACTGGTGGAGCAGGGGGTGGCCGCGCGCAAGGTCGTGGTCCAGTCAACGGGAGTTGATGAACAGAGGTTCCGCTTTTCAGAACGGGACCGGCAGGATATCCGTCGTCGATATCATATCGGCGACCAGGATATCCTGGTCGGGAATGTCGCCTTTCTTCGTCACTACAAGGGCCATTCCTTTATTATTAAAACCGCGGCCGCCATGCCCGGGAACTATAAGTTCATGATCGTGGGCGGCGGCCGGGACCAGCCGATGCTGGAAGAACAGATCCGGGCGGCCGGGGTGGAGGACCGTTTTGTCATCACCGGCCACCAGGAGAATCCGGAAGTATTTTTTTCCGCCTTTGATATTTTGTTTTTCTCCTCTTACGAGGCCGAGGGTATTGCCCAGTCTTTCATCCAGGGGCTCCTGTACGGCATGCCTCTGCTGGTCTGCCGGACGCCGTCCATCCTGGAGCCCCTCGACCATGTCCACACCTACGAGCTTATTGATTACAATGACCTGGAAGCGGCCTGCCGGGGGCTGCATTCACTTTCGGCCCGGCGCGGCCGGGACCAGCGGCTCATTGACCGGCAGCGGCAGGCCATTGCCGGGAAGTACGGCCTGCGGACCATGATGGAGACAATTGTCCGGACCTATGGCGAGCACGGCGTTGCCGTCGGCTTACAGTGTTGAGCTTAATGAAAACGTATCGTTACGTACCCCGTGATGAGATACGTCGGCTGAGCAGCGGCTGCGCGCAGGTCCCGGATCGTTCTCCGTCCGCTCCCGGCCGCTCATTTTCCACCTCTCTTTGACGAATAGAACATGACTGTTAAACCACCTCGACCGATTGCCGGCCGATCCATGGAACTCCTGGCCCCGGCCGGCAGCCTGGCGGCATTTGAAGCCGCCCTCGCGGAAGGCGCGGATGCCGTTTATGTGGGAGCGCCGGGCTTCAATGCCCGGGCCCTGGCCAGTGATTTTTCCTTTGCCGAAATGGCGGCGATGATCGACCTGGCTCACCGGTCCGGTAAAAAGCTCTACGTCGCCATGAACAGCCTGGTCAGGGAAGACGAGATCGGCAGGGCCGTGGAAGCGCTCTCCCTGTTCGCCCGCTTGCAGCCTGATGCCTTGATTATCCAGGATCTCGGCTTGTTATATATTGCCCGCCGGTTTTTCCCATCCCTGGTCCTGCATGCCAGTACCCTGATGTCCGTCCACAATTCCCTGGCCGCGGACCGGTTCACGGCCATGGGCTTTGACCGGGTGGTGCTGGCCCGGGAACTGACCATCGAGGAGATTGGAACCATCTCGCGCCGGAGCAGGGCGGAGCTCGAGATCTTTGTGCACGGGGCCATGTGTTTCAGCTATTCGGGACTGTGCATGTTTTCCAGCCTGCATGGCGGCCGCTCGAGCCTGCGCGGCAAGTGCGTCCAGCCCTGCCGCCGCCGTTACGGCTGGCAGCAGAAAAAAAAGGGCCACGGCCCGGCGACCGGGGCCGGGAAAGGCGGGGGATACCTGTTCTCCATGAATGATCTCTGCGGGATTGACCTGCTGCCGGAACTGCAGGCCGCCGGGGTGACCAGCCTCAAGATCGAGGGGCGTCTCAAGTCCGTGGAATACGTACGCAAGACAGTGCGCGCTTACCGCCTGGCCCTTGATGTGCTGGACCGCCCGCGGCCGGAACGAGCCCAGGTGCTGGCTGCGGCCCATCATCTGCTTGACCAGGCCATGGGCCGCAAGCGTTCCACCGGCTATTTCCTGGACAGCCGGCCGGCGGCGGCGGTTACTCCGGCGCTCTCGGGCAATACCGGCCTGCCGCTCGGCCGGGTGGAACGGCTTGAAGGGGGGCGGCCGCAGGATGGCGGCAACAAGACCATCCTGCATGTGACCCTGCTGGGACCTGTGGCCGTGGGTGACCGGCTCCGTCTCCATGATGAACGAACGGGTGAGCGGCAGAGTTTTACCCTGCGCTCGCTGCTGGCGGCCGGCGAGGCGGTTCAACACGCGGCGGCGGGGCAGAAGGTACGCATCGTGGTCACGGGGGGATTCAAGACCGGAACGCGGGGGGTGTTCCACGGATCGCTGTTCCTGGTTGATGTGACTTCCCGCCGGGGAGGGGAACGGCCGGGCAGACAGTTGCAGACGCTGGTGGGCAGGAAAAAAATGATCCCGGAACGTCGCCGGGTGGAGCGGATTCTTAGTGAGCTTCCCTGGCAGCCGGACCGGGTCCGCAAGGTTCGACAGCCGGTTGAGCGTCATCCCGGCAGGGGACGGAAAAAACAGCAGCAGCCGGCCGCCCGCCGCCCGCCTGAATGGTGGATACGGGTCAAATCCTTGTCCGCGGTCGGGCAGCGATTTCCGGTCCGCCCCTTCCGGTTTCTTGTCCCGGTGAACAAGGAAAATCTGGCCGGCCGCGCCGGGGGCGGCAAGGCGCGCACCATGCAGGCGCGGATTGTCTGGATCCTGCCGCCGGTCATCCAGGAAGGGCGGCTGGACTGGTATCGCCGGGCGGTCGTGCAGCTCCTGCAGGCCGGGGCCGGGGAGTTCCAGCTTGGTCACTGGTCCCAGGCCGGGTTATTCGCCGGGGCGTCAACGAAATCCGGAGGGCCGCCGGTCCGGCTCTACGGTGATTATACCATGAATGTACTGAACAGTGCCGCCCTGCTGGCAGCACAGGACCTGGGCCTGGCCGGGGTCCTGTTCGCCCTGGAAACGGATCGGGATAATATGGCGGCGGCCCTGAGCCATTTTGCCGCCGCCGGCAGAAAGCGGGGCAGAGGTTCTGCCCGGATGAAGATCGGGATGTTTGTCTACGGCCGGCCGCCGCTTTTTACCTCCCGGCTGGACAGTGTCCATTTCAGTTACGGCCGCCCGTTTGTCAGCCCCATGGCCGAACGGTTTATTCTGGACCACGAGGACGGCCTCACCCATGCCCGCCCGGTTCCGCCTTTTTCTCTCCTGGACCATGCCGCGGCAATCCAGGAGCTGGGCGCCAACTACCTGGTTCTTGATCTCGGTACGGGGCAGTTTAAAAGTGAGCTGAGAACCCTGGCCTCATTGCTGCGCGGCCAGGGGCGCAAGCCGCAGGTGCTGGCCGGCAATTTCCAGGGCCATCTCCTGTGAGTGCCGGGCAATGCCGCGAACTTCATTTAGGCCTTACCCCGTGAGCATGGCCGGCGGCAGCGTGACCGGGCTATAAATCCAGGCGGTGATGCCGTGCGATTTCGGCAATGTGCTTTGGCGCAACCCCGGCTTTTTCTGCCAACTCCGGCCAGCTTTTTACTGAATCAATCACCTCGTTGATGATATCGGCAGCCTTGGGAATGCCGATCGATTCTCCCACGGCAATTAAATCCTCTCTGGCAAAATCGTTCCGCTTGCCGTTGATGCTCATTTGATGCCGGTTTGTCCATTTACCCGCCGGGTTATGGGAATAAACCACGTCAAACGCGGGGGATAATTTCCAGCGTCCATCTTTCCCCATCAGAAAAGCGATGTTTTTCGTATGATCATCCTGGTTCCGGGCAATCACGTTAAAGACCATGCGCCGGTACTGCTGGATGGCATCTGTTTTGCTCAACCGCAGCCGCCGCATGATCGCAAATGCCTGTTCGTAGCTGTAGGCGCCCGGACTGTTAAAGTCAAAATGAGCCACACCGCATAATGACTGCATGTGTATTTTTTCATTGTTGTCGCGGTCAAACCGTCTGCTCAGAAAATGCGCCCGGTTGTTTTCCTCAAGCAACCGGCATTCTTTCATTTCAATTCCCGCAGCCTTCGCCATCAGGTAATAGGCATACTCGATGCGGCCGTATCCTTTTGCTTTCCCGATCTCCAAATCGGTTACACCGTCGAATTTGAGTATCCAGTAGTCATAGCCGTCCGGGATAGCCGCCTGCCCGGACATGACATTCCCGTATTCATCCATGGCGATGACGGCTTTGGGCCGGACGCCGCCTGCCGATGTCCCCACGCGAAGGATATCCATAATGGCTTCCGCGTTTTCCTTTTCGGAATCTGTGATTTTAACATCAAGGGATAACCTTTGCGCCATGATACCCTGGGCAAGATCGACTAATTCCGGGATTTCCAAGGGAACAGGACGGTCAAAATGCCGGTTCACCGGCGGCGCGAATTCCAGCGCGCCCATGGCCCGCCTGCCGGTATAGCACAGACGCTCAACAGGACTGAAACTGCCGGCATCGCGCCCGTTTCGGACCAGCCAGGCGTCAATTATACTGTTGCCGAATTTATCCGGCAGCGCGTCAGCGAGTAGGCCGGGCAGCCCCAGGAAGGTTTCTTTATTTAACCCCGGAAATGAAAATATCCCGTCCCCCCTCCGGGCATCCGCCAGCCCCATGTGAAGCGGAGAAATATCAAGTCCCTTTTGCAGAAAGGCGGGATCATATTCAAACACCCCGTAGCCTTTATCATCCAGCCAGGCGACAGCCCCCACTGTCTCGCCCCATAGGCTGACGATTGCGGTATCCAGCTTTTTTACCATTCAAGTTTCTCCTTCGCCGCCGCTTGCAGCCGCTTGCCGGATGCCCGCCGCCGTTTTTTCCCCTGCCGGCGGGCCAGCTGCAGAGGGCTGATTGAGGGCTCCGGGATAAAGCTGTCGAAAGTGTCCAGCGCGCCCAGTTCCCGCAGCACGGCAATAAGGGTCAACAGCTTTCCTTTGCCTGATTCAAGGGACTTGATGGCATTTAGCGACAGAGCGGCTTTGTCCCCCACCTGCTGCTGGGTCAGGTTCCTGCGCAGACGGAGCGACCGGACCCTGTCCCCGATCTCTTCGCCGATCCCCTTATCTGTCATTGAATAATAATCCATAACAGCCTCTATTTGATCTTTTGTGTTATTTTTTGTCGATTAAGAACCTCTTTAAGGTTTATTGTAAACCATAAACATGAGTAGTCAAGATGTAATCTTATTAAAGATTTAAAAAGGACTGTTAAGTGCGGTAAATCAGATTACTGGATTTATTAAGGTCTGTTAACCGAAGAGAATGGTTGGGCGATCAGGATAAGGAATTATTTGCATATACCTGAATCCGTGACGACTTAAGGTGATACTCATGCAATAGTGGAATTTATTGTATTATTGTCGAATAAACGCATTCGTCGGTCTGCACCGCGCCGCCCTGCGGTCCGCCCGAGAACGGCGCATCTGCTGCGTTGGCAACAAAGTTGATATCACACCAGGATAATCAACCTCGTTGCCGCCTTGCATCTGCACCGGTCTCGAACGCCCACGGATATAGCTTCGCAAAAAGTCAAATTTGTCATTATATGTTATGAAAACAGTTTCAATTAATTGTACACGGGCCTTGACCGCCCCTTGGGGCCGACACCGGCAAGCTTGACAAATTTTAATCCATCCTTTAATACTGCAAATTTTATTTTTTACTTTTATCCCGTTATGTTCAAGAAGATCCTATGACCAACAAAGAGATAATTTCCCGGCTGTACCAGGTCCTTGCCAAATACAGGGTAAAACTGCTTATCGCCATGCTGGGCATGATCGTGGTGGCCGGATTCAACGCGGCCCAGGCCTATATTGTCAAGCCGCTCCTGGATGAAATTTTTGTCAACAAGGAGCGGCAGCTGCTGAACCTGCTGCCCCTGGTCCTGCTGGCCCTGTTTTTTTTCAAGGGCATCTTCTATTTTTGCTATTCCTACACCCTGGAGTGGGTTGGTCAGCGGGTTATCCTTGACCTGCGCAACCGGATTTATTCCCACGTGAATGACCTGTCGCTCAGTTTTTTCGCCAGGATGAGTACTGGCGAGCTGATCTCCAGGATTATCAATGACGTCACCCTGCTGCAGGGGGCGGTTTCCCATGCCCTGATCAGGGTCCTCCGGGATTTTTTTTCCGTGATCGGGCTGCTCTGCGTTATTTTTTTCATGGACTGGCGGCTGGCGTTTGTCTCGCTGATTTTTATCCCCATGGCCACCATCCCGATTGTGGTTTTCGGTAAAAAATTCCGCCGGGTCAGCACCCGTTATCAAAAAAGCGTGGCAGACGCCACCAATATGCTCCATGAAACCATTGCCGGGACCCGCATCGTCAAGGCGTTCTGCATGGAAGAATATGAGAAAACTCGTTTTGCCTCTAAGATGCGGCAGCTTTTCGATATCCTGCTGACCAATACCCGCTACCAGAGCCTTTCGCACCCGATGGTCGAGTTTTTCGGCGGGGTCGGCATGGCGCTTATTGTCTGGTTCGGCGGCATCCAGGTGCTGAAGGGCAACTCGACGACCGGTACCTTTATGTCGTTTTTGACGGCCATCATCATGCTGTATGAACCGATCAAGGGGGTCAGCAAGATCAATTCCACCATCCAGCAGGGCCTGGCCTCCGCCACCCGGATCTTCACACTGCTGGATGTGAAATCAGATATCCGTGAACGTCATGACGCCGCAGTGCTGCCGCCGTTCGCGAAGAGTATCGAATTTCAGGATGTCTCCTTTCGCTATGAAGACAATCCGCCGATCCTCCACCATGTTGCGCTGCAGGTGCGGCAGGGCGAGGTCCTGGCCGTGGTGGGGCCGAGCGGCACCGGCAAGTCGACGCTTGTCAGCCTGATTCCCCGTTTTTATGATGTCTGTGAAGGGGCGGTGCTCATCGACGGCCATGATGTCCGGGACGTGACCCTGCACTCCCTCCGCAGCCAGGTAGCCCTGGTTACGCAGCAGACTTTTCTGTTCAACGATACAGTGCGCCACAACATTGCCTATGGGCGCCTTGACTGTGCCGACGAGGAGATCATTGAAGCGGCCCGCGCCGCCTATGCCCTGGATTTCATAGAGGAACTGCCGGAAGGTCTCGATACGGTCATCGGCGAATCAGGGGCCCGGTTGTCGGGCGGCGAGCGGCAGAGGATCTCCATTGCCCGGGCATTGTTGAAGGATGCCCCGATCCTGATCCTCGACGAGGCGACCTCGTCACTGGACCTGGAATCGGAACACCAGGTTCAGTCTGCCCTGGAAAACCTGATGAAGAACCGGACCACCATTGTTGTCGCCCACCGGCTGTCCACCATCCGGAACGCCGACCGGATCATCGTCATGAAGGATGGCTGCCTGGTGGAAGAGGGCTGCCACGACGAGCTGCTGGCCCTGCATGGTGAGTATGAAACGCTGTACCGGATGCAGTATGAACGGACCGGGGATTCGGAACCGTCAATCATGAACAGTCAATCCTGAACCGTATGCCGGCCCCCGTGAACCGTCAAAAAATCGGTCAAATCAATTCCTGGTTATTGGCCCTGCTGGCATTCAGCCTGCCCCTTTCCACCTCGGCCATTTCCGTGCTCTCCCTCCTGGTATTAGCGTGCTGGTTTGTCGAGGGAAGGTACCGGGACAAGCTGCGCGAGGTCATTGCCAACCCGGTCTGCATGGCGGTGCTCTTCTACCTGGCCCTTTATGTTGTGGGCCTGTTGTGGAGCGAGAATAAGGCCGCCGGTCTGACCATGATCGGCCGACAATGGAAACTCCTGCTGCTGCCGGTGTTCATGACCGCCGGCCGCCGGGAAGACCGCCGTCTGTATGTTGGCTCTTTCCTGGCCGGGATGACCGTCGCCATGCTCATAACCTACCTGGTCTGGTTCGGTCTGTTGCACTATGCCGATGTTTCCCCGGAACATCTGACCAAGGGGACCTTCCATGTGGTCTACAATCCCATGCTGGCTTTTGCCATCTACCTGCTGCTGCATGAATTTATCTGGGGCGTGACCAGGGGGTGGCGGCGCTGGTTCGTGCTCGGCCTTGCCGCTCTCATGGTGTTTGATATGTTTATCACCAAGGGACGGGCCGGCCAGATGGCCTTTTTCGTGCTGCTGGGCCTGCTGTTGTTCCAGATCTTGAGAAAAAATATTGTCCTCGCTTGCCTGCTCACCATTTTCGTTCTTCCCGCAACCTTTACGGCCGGTTACCTGTTCAGCCCCACCTTTCACGGCCGGGTGCAACAGGCCCGTTCCGACATCGCCCGCTTTCATGTTGATCCCAAGACTTCCGTGGGGTTGCGGCTGCTGTACTGGAAAAATTCCTGGGAGATGATCAAGAGTGCGCCCTGGTTAGGGGTCGGGACCGGTGATTTTCAGGATGCCTATGCCAAGCTGAACAAAAAACTGTCGCCGCAGGTGGGGGTGACCGATAATCCCCATAACCAGTATGTCCTGGTCCAGTGCCAGCTCGGGTTGCTGGGCCTGGCGGCCCTGCTTGGTATTTTTCTGCTCCAGTTTCGCCAGGCCTTTACCCTGCGGGATGGCTGGGAGAGGATACGGGTCGCCTTTCCTCTCTTTTTTTTGACCATCATGCTGACCGAGTCCTATCTCATCGTCTATGAGACGGGTTTTCTGTTTTCCCTGGTCAGCGCCGTTCTCTACCGGCTGCCGGGTAAGCCGCCACCGGCACCCCATCTTCACGCGGTCGCTCCCGCCCGCATAGAGGGACTACCGGAGTCTCCCTTCGGTCGCTTACCTGCGAACGGAAGCGACTACGTAAATCTGTGGCACCTGTGGCGACTTACAGGTTGGATGCAGGTATCCACCTTGTGACCTGTTACGCTGCCGGGCGGCGCGGTGAAGACCAAAAAATGCGTTTGTTTGGCAATAATGCAATAAATTCCACATATTGAGCGGAGTTTCACCTCAAGCCGTCACGGATTCAGGTGAAACAGGGTGCCGGTAACTCAAGTGAGGGTAATGTATGAAATGTCCAATTTGTTTCGGAGAGGAGAGTTATCTCACCCTGAACATAAAAGGATATGAGCTCAAAACCTGTCGAAGATGCGGACATGCGGTCACGGATCCTCTTCCCGGCCCGGATGAACTGGCCGCCCTGTATAATGAGGCCTATTTTGCCGCGCATTATCCCGAGATTCGTCCTGCCGATCGTGGATTTAAGAAACGGATACGGCAGGAAGATCATCGGGTCAAATTGATCAGGCGCCATAAGAAGAGGGGGCGGCTGCTCGATGTGGGCTGTGGCCGGGGATATTTCCTTTATGCCTGTAAACCTTATTTCGCCTGTACCGGGTTTGATATCACCACCAGGAACCAGGGGTTCATTGAACAGGATCTCGGGGTTGATTTTTTTTCTCCGGCTGCGGACCGGGTTTCTGCCGCGGGGCTTCAGTTTGAGGTGCTCACCTTCTGGCACAGCCTGGAACATTTTCCTGATCCGGAACATCAGCTCTGCCTGTTTACGAACCTGCTTGCCGAGGACGGCATCTTGATTATCGACGTGCCGAATCATGAAGCCATTGATGCCTTTATGGAAGGTGAGGGTTGGCCGGGTTGGGACCTGCCTTTTCATTGCCATCATTTTACCAGGAGATCACTTGAGCGGCTGGTCGACCGGCTTGGTTTTGAGGTCCTTGCCGCCAACACCTATCACTGCGGCTATGTACGGGACCGGCTCTTGAGAAAACCGGTTACGCGATATTTCGCCCGGCCGGTCGCCAAGTTGTTTCCCGGCAGCAGTGTAGCGCTGGTCTGCCGAAAACGGGCGGCTTGACGGATGACGACGCCTGCGCTTTCCGTCATCATCGTCAATTATAATACGGCCGATCTCCTGCCCGGCTGCCTTGACTCTATCGGCCGCCAGGGGGTGAGCTGTGAAATCATTGTGGTTGACAACGCGTCCCGGGACCAGAGTGTTGACCTGCTGCACGAACGATATCCCGGGGTAACCGTTATTGCCAACAGGACGAATGCCGGATTCTCCAGGGCCAATAATCAAGGATTGCGGAGGTGCCGGGGCGAGCTGGTCTTTTTTCTCAATCCGGATACCATCGTGCAGCCCGGTTGCTTGGCGGCCATGCTTGACTTTATGCCGGCCCGGCCCGAAATAGCACTGGCCGGGACCGCACTCTTTGATCCCGATTTCAGTCCGCACCCGTCCGTGGAATATACCTATCCCGGGCACCGTTACGCCCGGCAGGAATTGTCGGGTCTGCCCGGCGACATCGCCTGGATTCTCGGCGCCGCCCTGGTCAGCCGCCGGGACCGGATGGAACGGGTCGGTGGTTTTGATGAACGGTTTTTTCTGTACGGTGAGGATGTCGACCTGGGGCTGGTTATGAGAAAGCGGGGCTGGCGTCTTGGTTCCATTCCCGGTGCCGGAGTGGTCCACCTGGAAGGACAGAGTGAAAGAAATAGTGCGCCGATGGAGGTGTTCAAAAAGAAACTCCGGGCCGAACTTCTCTTTTATGACAAACATTACAGTGAAAACACCGTGCGGCGCATCTGCCGCGCCTACGAATGGCAGGCCCGGTGGCGGTTGTTTTCTCTGCGCCTGACCCTGCCCTGGTGCCGGGACCGGGAAGCGGCCGGGCTTAAACTCAATCGATACCGGGTTGCTCTTGAGTTTTATAACGGCCGCAAAAGCGGTTCCCCTGAAACGTAAGACACAGGTGCCCCAGCTTACAGTGTTGAGCTTAATGAAAACGTATCGTTACGTACCCCGTGATGAGATACCCTGAAACGGGCCGGCTGACAAGGTAGACTGGAGATAGAAGACAGAGACATGAAAATCGCGCTCATCCATAATCAACTGAGTCGTTCCGGCGGCATGGAATCCTACCTGTTCGCCTTGATTAACGGTTTTGCCGCAGCCGGGGACGAGGTTCATGTGCATACCTATGAAGTTGACCGGGATACGGCGCGATCCCTGCCGTGCATCGTTCACCGGATGCGGCTGGGGTTTCTGCCGCGGCGTTTTAAAAAGTACGCTTTTCTGCAGCGCTGCAACAGCCGGTTCGACCGGACGGCCTATGATCTTTCCCTGAGCCTGACCAGAACGGCCTGCCCGGACATTGCCGTGATCGGCGGCGTCCATCCTTCCTCGGTCGCTCTCCGGGGCGGCAACAATGTCTATCGCCGTTTCCATGATCGGCTGGAGACGGCGTTTGAAAGAAAAATGCTGGTCGAGACTCCCCATGTTCTGGCCCATTCCAAGGCCGTGGCCGCAGAGATTAAGCAACACTATACCCTGGATGCCGGAAAAATAAGGGTAATCTATCCGCCCGTCGATACAAAGATTTTTCAACCTGTTTCCCGGCAGGCGCTGGATGCGGCCCGCTCGCATTATCGGCTTGCGCCGGGGAAGATGACCTTTTTGTTTCCGTCGCATGACCACCGGCGCAAGGGGCTGCAAGAGCTGCTGGCAGCCTTTGCGGGCCTGGACCCCTCGCGTTACGAGCTGCTGGTGGCCGGCGAGGGGCTGCGTAATTTTTCCAACTTGCCGGCCGGCGTACGGTATATCGGCAATGTTGAGCATCTGGCCGCGGTGTATGGTATAGTTGATTATTCGATCCTGCCGTCCCGTTACGAGCCCTTCGGCCTGGTGATCATCGAGTCCCTGCAGTGCGGCACGCCGGTCCTCGTGACCAGGGGAGCGGGGGCCTCGGAACTGCTGACCGACGAGGAGGGCGTGATCCTTGACGATAACCGGCCGGAGACCATCAGGCAGGCCATCCTGGACCTGACCGCCAGGCAGGTGCGGCCGGATTTCGTGCAACGGCATGGTCTGGGCATTGCGGAACATATTGAGCGGATCAAGGCCCTCGGCGCCCTGCGGTCCACCCGATAACGGCGCAGCTGCTGCGTTGGCAACAAAGTTGATATCACACCAGGACAATCAACATCGTTGCCGCCTCGAAGGTCTCGCAGGCTCGCTATCTGCATCTGCACCATTCTCGAACGCTCACGGATTCAGGGAACAATGTTGATTCGCAGAATGAAGAAAATCGCCACCGCCGGTTTTACGTTTATCGAGGTCATGGTTGCCGTGGCCATTATCGCCATCGCCCTGGTTACCCTGATCGGTTCCCAGTCCCAGAGCGTGTCAATCGCCGGGGAGGCGCGTTTCGATATCATGGCCTCCCTCCTGGCCCAGCAAAAGCTCACCGAGATTGAGGCCGGCAATTTTGACGCCCTGTTTTCCGACGAGGGCGATTTCGGCAAACCGTATCCCGATTACCGGTGGCACACGGAAGTGCAGAGCCTGGGCGAAGACGAAACCGGCTTGGCCGGGACCGGCGGCATGCTCAAGATCGTGAACCTGACGGTGACCCGGACCGGCGACGAACGGTCTTCCTATCTTGTCCGGGATCTGGTCATGGCCGGCCCGAACGCGCAAGGACAATGAGTATTCCCGCCGCCATTGTCTCGCCGTTTAGGAGGCATCTGCTTAAAAGCCGCCGGGGCATGACCCTGCTTGAGATCATGCTGGCCCTGCTGGTGCTGGCCATGGTCGTTGCCATGGTGACGCTTTCCCTCTCCGGCAGCCTGAACGTGGTGAGCGAGACGCGCCGGCAGGGAGAGCTGTACCACCAGGCCCAGGTCGCCCTGGAACGGATCAGCGATGATCTTGCTTCTGCGGTTATGATCAATGACGTCCGTTTTCAGGGAAAGAGAATGGCAATCGACGGCCGCCGGGCCGACAGCCTGCGGTTCGCCTCCATGGCCCATATTGTTTTTGACCCGAAGCATGACCATCCGGGCATGGCTGTTATTTCGTATACGGTGCGGCCGGACCCCGGGAACAGCGGCGATCTTGTTCTGCTCCGTGCCGACCGCCTGTTGACGCCGCCGGTGGAACAGGGCGGCAATAGTGAGGGGGACAAAGGGTTCCTGCTTTGCAACGGACTACGTTCCGTCCGTTTCAGTTTTACGAATAAAGGCGGCGAGCAGTCCGACTCCTGGGGTGCCGCCCCGGAAGATGAAAAAGACATGGCGCCCCGGCCGCTCCCGGTCACCGTTACCTGTACCCTGGAGTTCTGGCTTGACCGGAACCGGAAAACATCACTGACCTTCCGCACCAGCGTCCTGCTCCCCGTGGGATTGATTCAAGCCGAGAGAGGCGGGGGGGGAGGGGCATGATACTTCGTGACCGGTCGGGCATGGCTCTTCTGTTGACCCTGTTGGCGGTCAGTTTCCTGGTGGCGGTTACCGTGCAGCTTGCTTCCACCGTCAACTGGCAGATGGAGGCGGCGCACAATCTGCGCGACAGTGTCAGGCTGAAGGCCATGGTCCGTTCCGGCCTCAACCTTGCCCGCGCGGCCCTGGCGGCCGATCAGCGGCAGAATAAATTCGACTCCCTTGATGATGAGTGGAACCGCCTGGACCCGGCAACCCTGTCGTCTCTCTTCGGCCGGGGCAAGCTCTCGGTCAGGGTTGTCGACCAGTCGGGCCTGCTGCAGGTAAATGCCCTTGTGTCCCAGGAGAAAGATGGTATAAAACGTCGGCAACAGGAGAAGCACCAGTTTGACCTGTGGATTCGTCTCCTGACCTCGGGCCGTTTTGCCATCGAGTCGGAAGACGAGGCTGTCGTCCTGGTCGATTCGATAAAAGACTGGATTGACAAGGATGACGAAGTCCGTGACCATGGCGCCGAAAGCGCTTATTACCAGGGTCTTGACCCGCCTTATTCCGCCCGGAACGGCCCGGTCGAGTATCCGGAGGAATTGCTGCTCGTGCGGGGCATGACCAGGAAACTGTTTTACGGCGATAAAGAACACGCCGGACTTGCTGAATATTTGACCATTGCCGGCCGGGACGGTAAGATAAATATAAATACCGCGCCCCTGGGAATACTCCAGGCTCTGGCCCCCGGCATCACCAAGGAAGCCGCCGGTGAGCTCGTTGACTTCCGGCGGCAGAAACGGAACCTGGACCTGCTGGCCCGTCCTGACTGGTATCGCCAGGTTCGCGACTTTCCCGATGATATCGTGCTGAACCGGAATATCGTGACCGTGGTCAGCCACTGTTTCCTGGTGGCGGTGACCGCCACCAGTGATGACGGCATGGTGAGGACCGGCAGCGGGGTCATCCGGCGGGATGACCGGCGGCGGCAGACGTTGCTGTACTGGAAAGTAGAGTAGGATTGCATGAAACGAAGAATACTTGGTCTTGACATCAACGATGATCTGCTCGCCGCCGTGGTCATTGAGCGAAAGGCCGGGGACAGGCAGATCATATCCTGCGGTTATGTCCGGCTCGATGACCGGGATTCAATTCCCGGTCAGCTTCCCGCCCTGCTCGAACAGGTCGGCTGGCAGGGAGGTGATTGTCTCTGCGGCATCTCCCTCGCCGGCTGCAGCCTGAGAAATCTCACCCTTCCATTTACCGATCAGAAAAAGATCAGGCAGGTCCTGCCCTTCGAGCTGGAAGACCAGCTCCTTACCCCGGTCAGCGAACAGGTCCTGGAGTATATCGTGGCCGGAACGTCCGCGGGGGCCAGTCACCTGTTGGTTGCGGGGCTGGAAAAAAAATCCCTGCAACTGTATCTGGACGGCCTCGTCCGCGCCAATCTGAGCCCGGAGACAATTACCCTGCGGACGATGGCCCTGGCGGAACAGTTCCTGGAAAGCGGTGAAAGCGGTGATTTTCTCATGCTTGATGCCGGGCTGCATGCCATGACCATGCTCATCTGTCACCATGGTCGTATTGTGTTTATCCGCCGTCTGCCCTATCCGGACAGGATGTTTACCGTTCAGCCTTTTACCTTCCGGGACGGCAGGGCGGGTATCGCCCAGCATGACGAGGCCGTATCCTGCATTGCCGGCCTCTGTGACGCGGTGCGGCTGAGCATGGATTTGTTCCGGCTCGACAGCGGCTTCGATATCGTCCCGGAGCAGGTGATCCTGACCGGCTGTATGGTCCAGGCCGAGGTCTTCCCGGCAACCATCCAGGCGGAACTCGGCCTGGAGGCCTCGGTAGGTGACCTGCGGCTCGATGCCGGCGTCACTGTCGGGAGAGAGGCGGCGGAACAATGGCAGCCGGCCTGTCTCGATCATGCCCTGGCCCTTGCCCTGGCCGGTCTGAAGAAAAAGCCGCCGGTTAATTTCCGGAAAGATGAGTTTGTCCCGAAAAAGATATTTTTTGCCACCAGGCGGCAACTGCTTGCCGCCTCGATTGTGCTGGCGCTCATGGCCGGCGGGGGACTGGTCCTGTTCTGGACGCATTACCTGACCCAGCAGGAGCGGAATGCCGCCCTGACCGGACAGATGACGGCCATCTACAAGGAAACGTTTCCTCAGGCGACCCGGATCGTCGACCCGCTGATCCAGATGCGGGCCGGACTCAGGACGATGCAGGACCCGGCCGCCGCCATCCCGGTTTTTTCCGGCGATAAAAGGGTATTGAATATCCTGGCCGACATTTCGGCACGTACTCCGAATGCCCTGAAAATCCATGTCGCCCGCCTGGTTATCGACCAGAAAACAGTGGTGATAAAGGGGACAACAGATAGCTTTAACAGTATCAACATCATGCGAGGCAGCCTCGGGAGATCGCCTCTCTATGACGAGGCCAAGATCGTCTCGGCTACTGCGGACAAGGGGTTGGTTCGTTTCGCCCTCCGGCTGCGTCTTGGAGGGGCGTCATGAAACAGCTCGCCCGCCGGGAGCGGCTCGCCCTGATCGCGGGCGGCGTGTTCGTGGCGCTTTTCGTGGTGATGCAGTTTGGTGTTTTTCCGGTCCTTGATCACTGGCACCGGTTGCAGCGGGATATTAAGGTCCGCGAGAAGGCCGTTGTCGAGATGCGTGACCTGCAGTCGCGTTACCGGCGGCTGCACGGGAAGGCCAATTCGCTGACCCGGCAGCTGAGCCGCCGGCCGCCGGATTTCAGCCTCTTTTCTTTTCTGGAAAAGACGGCGGCCCAGGCCGGAGTCAAACAGAGTATCGCCTATATGAAGCCGTCGGCGACCACCGATGACGGGGCCTTGCAGGAGATGCTCGTCGAGATGAAGTTGCGGGCGGTCAGCCTGCAGCAGCTGGTTGATTTTCTGCGGCTCGTCGAGTCGCCGGAAAACGTGGTGGCCATCAAGCGGATTGCCATTCAGCAGAATACGAAAGAGGAGTCAACCCTTGATGTGATTATGCAGGTGGTCAGTCTTAAACTCGCAACTGCTGCCGCCGGTGAGCAGCAGGGGTCGCGCTAGGTGAAGGCCGGAATGATCCGCAAAATTTTCGCAGCCCTCGGTTACCTGGGCTATACGCTTGCCGTTCTGGCCCTGCTCCTCTGGTTTCTTTTTCCGGCCGCCAGTGTCCGGGCGTGGCTGGAGACGCAACTGGACGGACTCAACCCGGCGCTGACCTGGCAGATCCGGGGTCTGCGTTTCACCGTGCCCGTGGGGCTGGTGGCAACGGACATCCGCATCAGCAACGGCGACCAAACTACGCCGCTTCTGCGCATCGGCCGGCTTACCGTCAGGCTGGACCCGGCGGTACTGCTGGCAAACAGAAAAGAAGTCCCCTTGTCATATACTCTGCAAACCCTTGGCGGCACGGTAAAAGGCAAGGTCTTTGTCGCCCGGGCCGGGAGCGGGACGAGATGTTCCGGAACCATGCGGAACCTGCGGATCGGCCGGATGACAGGGGTCTGGCGGGAAATGGGGCGAACCGCGGCCGGCAGCCTTTCGGGACGGTTTACCTGGCGAGGGGAGTGGCGGCAGCCGGCGCTTGGTGCTCTGCAGGGTAATTTTGTCCTGAGCGCCGGCGATATCGGCCTGCAGCAGCCCATCCTGAGTCTCGACCGCCTGAAGTTCAACCGCATGAGCGTCAAGGTCTCCCTGGAGAAGGGGGTCGTGACCCTTGCGGACGGCAAGGTGGAGTCCCGGCTTTTTTCAGCAGGGTATGGCGGCACAGTTACCCTGATGCCCTATTTCCAGGAGAGCGTCATCAATATGCAGGGTTTCCTGGCTCCCCGCCCCGAGCTGCTCAGCCGGTTACATGATGACGTGGCCGTGTCGTTGATCCGGGAGCAGCTGCAGGATGGCAAGTTGTCGTTTACGGTCAGCGGCACCCTGCTGGAGCCCGGTATCCTGTTTCGTGGGATATCCGGGGTAATCGATGGTGTTATCGAGAGGAGCGCGAGATAGCCGTGATCCGTGTTGTTGTCAAACTGGTGCTTATTTTCGTTCTGGTTTACGCAGGGGTGACCGTGTGGTACGGTCGCCTCGAGGACACACTGCGCCAGGATATACGTTCACACGAGACCGCAGTCCAGCGGCAGCCCCGAAAGACGACGAAAATCTTGCGGCAGCGGCCGGATTATAGAATAATAATCGAAAGGAATATTTTCCAGGCTGTTATCGGGGGCGAGCCGGGCGGGGATGAACACCTGGAGCCTACGGCCCTCAAGCTTTCGTTGATGGGCACGGTCTCCGGCACGAAAAGGGACGCCAGGGCGATTATCGTTGACGAGCAGAAAAAGAAGCAGGATCTCTACAAGATAGGGGATTCAGTCCAGGGGGCGTTGATTCAAAGTATTGAGCGCGGGAAGGTCATCCTGCAGGTGCATGGTCGCCGCGAGGTCCTGCTTCTCAAGGAGCGTCAGGGCGGCAGCAGGCCGGACCGGCGGCAGCTGCCGCCGGAGCCGTCGATGAGAAGCCTGAGATCCCGGCTGACCGGGGCCGGGGAAGAGCGGTTGGTGCCGCGCATTCAGCCCCGTCGTCGTTCCCGTTACCGGCTGCCCCTCTCTGTTCGGGAAGAACGGGGCGGGGTGGAAAAGGCGGCCGTGCCGGCAGCAGATGATTCGCTGCCGCCGGAGTCCCGGGATAATGGCCAGGTGCCCGATTCAGGGGGTTTTTCTAATGAGTAGCAATCATGGAGAATGATTTGAAAAACATGGACGGATTCACGGTGTCCCGCCTTCCTGGCCGTCTTTGCCGGTTTGTGGTGCCGGTACTGGTCTTGTGCTGCTTCCTGATTTTATTCTCCGGCCCGGGGGCCGGGGCGGCTGAACAGGTGTCGCACCAGGCGAAACAGCACCAGATAAAGCAGCGCCCGGTGAAACAGAGCCAGATAAAGCAGCGCTATGTCACCATTGATTTCAATGATGTTGATATCAATCTTTTTATCAAGTACATCAGCGAGTTGACCGGCAAGAATTTTGTGGTGGACCGGGCGGTCAAAGGCAAGGTGACCATTCTCTCTCCCACCAGGATTTCCGTGAAAGACGCTTATCGCGTTTTCGAATCCGTCCTTGAAGTGCATGGTTATACCACTGTTTCCAGCGGCTCGATCATTAAAATCGTCCCGGATGTCGAGGCTCGCTCCAAAGGCATCCCCACTGTCCGGCAGGGGGGCACGGCCTATCCCGAGGACAGGATGGTCACCCAGTTGATTCATCTCAAACATGCCAGTCCCGAGCAAGTGAAAAAGATGCTGGCGCCGCTGGTTTCAAGGACCAGCGTGGTGATTGCCAGCCCCGATTCGGGGATGCTGATTATTACGGATGTGCAGTCTAATATCAAGCGGTTGCTGGGGATTATCAAGGCGATCGATGTGCCGTCAATCGGCGAGGAACTGCTTGTCCTGCCGCTGCAGCATGCCTCGGCCGTCAATCTCGCCAAGTCCGTGGACCAGCTTTTCCGGCAGCAGGTCAGACGGCTTCGGCGCCGGGAAATAATAAAAATCATCCCCTATGAGCGGACCAACTCGCTTATCGTTTTGGCCTCCAAGATCAATGTCCGGAAGATCAAAAGGCTGGTTGCCCGGCTTGATGTCGAGATGCCGAAAGGCACGGGTAAAATCAAGGTCTATTACCTGCAGAACGCCAATGCCGAAGAACTGGTCAAGGTGTTGACAAATCTGCCGGCCGAGGCCAAGGGCTCGAGCAAGCAAAAAGGCCGGGCGCCGCTGATATCACAAAATGTAAAGATCATGGCGGACAAGGAAACGAACTCCTTGATCATCATTGCCCCGCGAGACGAATACTCGGTTATTGAGGATGTCATCAAGAAACTCGATGTTCCCCGGCGCATGGTGTACATGGAAGCCCTTATTATGGAGGTCCATGTCAACAAGTCGTTTAATATCGGCGTGCAGTGGGGAGGCGCCGGCAACTTTGCCGATAAAACGGGTCAGATATACAGTGGCTTCAGCGGCAACCCAGCACCGCACCAGTACGATGTCCTCAAGGGACTACAGCAAAGCCCGGCCGTGCTGCCGGCCGGTTTCTCCTTCGGCATACTGAAACAGGGGGTGAAAATCGGTAACGTTTATTTTCCCAATCTTGGCGCCGTCCTGCAAGCCTACAAGAATGATTCCGATGTCAATATTATCGCGACTCCCCAGATCCTGACCACCGACAATCAGAAGGCCGAAATCAAGGTCGGGGAGAATGTCCCATACATAACCAGCAAGAACACCACCAACTCCCAGCAGGATTATACCAATTACGAGTACAAGGATGTCGCCACGACTCTGGACATTACGCCCCAGATCAACCAGTCGGACCTGGTGCGCCTGAAGATCGGCGTCGAGGTCATCAAACTCAAGAATCCCAACGATATCAGCGGCCATCCGACGACCTTCAAGAGAAGCGCCCAGACCACGGTCGTGGTTCATAACAACGAAACCGTCGTCATCGGCGGCATGATCGGCCAGGATACTACCGTCGGGGAGTACAAGGTTCCCCTGCTCGGTGACATCCCTATCCTGGGCTGGCTCTTTAAAAGCCATACGAATTCAAAGGAAAAGACCAATCTTTTCATCTTTATTACCCCGCACATTATCGAGAATTCGGCTGAGCTTGCGGGGATGTATTATAAGAAGCGTAAAAACATTATGCAGCACGTTCAGCCGGGAGCGAGCAACATACCCGGTGATTTCTTTTACAAAAAGCCGGATCCGGATAGTGCCATGGCGCTGTCGGATATCGGTTTCTCCGAGCTCCGGAAAAAGGAATACGGCAAGGCCCGGCAGTACTTTGAAGAGTCCCTGAATATTGACCCTGATAATCCCTACGCCCTGCTGAACATGGGGGTTGTTTTAGAACATGAGGGCAACCGGGAGCAGGCCGCGGCCATGTACCGCAAGGTCCTCAAGGTGCAGACGGCGCAACCGGCAGGGAAGGGGAAGGCTGCGGTCGGGAAAGGCCGGGGGCTGCGCAAAATGGCCGAGGACAATCTCAAACGTCTGCACCTGCCGGTTCAGCCTCGGTCCGGGCCGCGGTCCTCCGCGACGCCGGTGCCAAGGCCGGCCCCATGAAATCGCTTGGTCAGGTCCTGGTCGAGACCTGTGGGCTGAGCCCGGAGACCATTGAGCAGGGACTCGTTATTCAGCGGGAAAAAGGCGGCCGGATCGGCGAGATTCTGGTCCATCTGAAGAAAATTACCCCGGCGGACCTGCTTGCCGCCCGCAGCCGGCAGTGCGGTCTGGAGTTGCTGCCGATGCTGCCCCGCAATCTCAATCCGTTCTTTACCGGCAAGGTCCCCATTCAGTTTTTAAAAAAGTTCAAGATGATCCCGGTTGCCACCGCCGCCGAGTCCTATATTGCCCTGGCCGAGCCGTTTTTTTTCCAGCAGGTGGATGATCTGCAGCGGATCCTGCACTGGGAGGGGATGAAGACGGTCCTGGCCCCGCAGGAGGAGATTTTCCTGGCCATTAATGCCGCCTATGACCGGAGCAGCCGGGACCATGCCGATCAGGTCATGCAGGACATGGACGAAGAGGATCCGGAGGCAATCATCTCCGAGATCGAGGAAACGGCTGATCTCCTCGATGATACCAGCGATGCCCCGGTGATCAAGCTGGTCAACCTCATGCTCTCCCAGGCCGTCCGCGATAATGCCAGTGATCTCCATATTGAGCCGTATCAGAATATGGTCAAAATCCGTAAGCGCGTCGACGGGATCCTCTACGATATGTATACCCCGCCCAAGCATGTCCAGTATAAACTGATCTCCCGGATCAAAATCATGGCCAAGCTGGATATCGCCGAGAAACGGCTGCCTCAGGACGGCAGGATCGAGATCCGTATTGCGGACAAGAATGTGGATATCCGGGTCTCCACCCTGCCGACGTCCTGGGGAGAGCGGGTGGTTATGCGGCTGCTTGACAAGTCAAACGTGCTGCTGTCGCTCACCGAACTCGGGATGTCAGAAAACAACCTGGACGCCTTCCTTAAACTGATCAAGGCCCCCCACGGCATTATTCTGGTCACCGGCCCTACCGGCAGCGGCAAGACGACGACGCTCTATTCGGCGCTCACCATCCTCAACAAACCCGACATCAATATTATCACGATTGAAGATCCGGTGGAATACCAGATCAAGGGAATCAGCCAGGTCCAGATCAATCCCAAGATCGACCTTACCTTTGCCAATGGCCTGCGGACCATCGTCCGTCAGGACCCGGACGTCATCCTGGTCGGCGAGATCCGTGACCTGGTGACGGCGGAGATCGCCATTCAGTCCGCTCTTACCGGTCACCTGGTGTTCTCGACCCTGCACACCAATGATGCGGCCAGTGCGGTTACCCGGTTGATCGATATGGGGGTCGAGTCCTTCCTGGTCTCATCATCGGTCAATGCCATCGTGGCCCAGCGGCTGCTGCGGAAAATATGCGACCATTGCGCGGAACCCTATACTCCCAGCCGGGAGTATCTGGCGCAGGCCGGTCTGACTCCGGAGGAGCTTGGCGATAAGCCCCTGTACCGGGGTAAAGGATGCCCTGAATGCCTGAATACCGGGTATCAGGGGAGAGTCGGTATTTTCGAGTTGATGGTTATGGATGAGGACCTGAGGAATTTTATCCTGACAACGTCGGACTCGAACCAGATAAGAAAACGAGCTCTGGAGTCGACGACCGGCACCATGCTGACCCTGCGGCAGGACGGTCTGCAAAAGGTCCTGGCGGGCCTGACCACGCTGGAAGAGGTTTTTCGGGTCACTTGACCAGGCACTGGTCAGGG
>UOEY01000008.1_pt1 | contig 29754 bp, 24 predicted proteins | sample 1989501 | NCBI WGS metagenome assembly UOEY01 (sample SAMEA4712198, study PRJEB27164) | hydrothermal vent metagenome | biome: marine basaltic hydrothermal vent biome; feature: marine hydrothermal vent; material: mineral | place: Pacific Ocean | collected 2011-06-14/2011-07-23 | depth 1691 m | reverse complement strand
CATCCGGACATAATCTCCTGAATAAACCACCGTTTCTCGAATTGGAATCCCTTCCAGCTGCAGGGGATTTTCTCGGAACCGTTCTGCGGTTAATTCCGGTTCCCCCCAATACCCCTGCGCAACGAGGACTCCCCGGTGGACGAGTTCTCCGGTCTCTCCCGGTTTCACCGGCTGGTTATTTTCATCTAATACCAAGATCTGTTCACCGGGAATCGCCTTGCCAATGGAGGATGGGCGTTGATCGACCATTTCCGGCGGCAGATAGGTAGAACGAAAGGCCTCTGTTAAACCGTACATAAGATAGAATTCCGCCGCCGGAATACGCGCCCTTAATTCCTTGACACAAGGGACAGGGATTGAACCTCCGGAATTGGTAAGGTAACGCAATGAATTCATAGTGTTGCCCCATGGTATCTGCAAAAGCTGGATCCATGTTGTCGCCACCGCAGCCAAACCTGTAATGTTATATTTTTCAACGGTCTTTAAAATATCTTTAGGGAAAAGATAATCATACAAAACAAGTTGTGCACCTTGCAGAAAAGAAGAGATAAGCTGGTTCAGACCGTAATCAAAGCCAAAACCAAGAATACTCAGGATCCGGTCTTCCGTACTTATTTTCAAATATCCAGAGACTGCATATGCTCCTGCAATAATATTTAAATGGCTGAGCACGACCCCCTTGGGCAGGCCTGTCGATCCCGAGGTATAAAGAATTGCAGCGACATCATTGGCAATGACGCCGGATAACGGTTGGGCACAAGCATTGCCATCCATCACCTCTTCTTCCCAGCTCATTACCGGACAAGAAATGGCCAGGGTATCGTCGTCAGGCCTATCAATCACAATTACGGCCATCAGTCCGGGCAACTGTTCTTTCAGGGATGCCAGGCGGGAGAATGTGGTTATGAGTACAGTTGCTTCACTGTTTTTGATAATATGGAGCGCCTGGCCGGCCCGGGCAAGTCGATTGATTGGCACAAAAATTCCACCGGCAAGGGATATACCAAAGATCGAAACAACTTTTTCCAAACGTTTTTCAAGATAAAAGCAAACCCTGTCTCCTTTTTTAACTCCCAGTCGTCTCAATCTCCGGGCCAGCCGGAGACTTTGTTCATAAACCTGGGCATAAGTCAATGCATCATTGTTATACAATACTGCTGGTTTATCAGGAATTTTACCTGCCACATGGATAATTAAATCGCCAACGGTACGAATGATCTTTTCAGGATACATTGGCAGATCCTATTGATTCAATTTCATTGACGGATTGCAACGTTAATGAAAACAGCTTTTCCTTGGCAGAAGGATCCACAAATGTGTGACCTGCTCCTTTGATAAAGGAGTTTATAATTTTATTTTTTTTGTAATCATTTTTTATTGCTTTATTTTTTTTCAATTCATCCTGAAAATTAGCGGCAACAATATCATCAGTGCTAAGAATGACCCTGATTGGTTTTTTTATTTTTTGGAGACTATCGAAAACCAAAGCCGGTGAAAATTTTTTGTTAGAAGTTGTTACTATAGTTTTGTTTATTGTAAAAAATTGAGCATCTATAATATTTTGCAACAATGACTTTATCGTCCGCTTGAAATTAAGTCTAAAGCAAATCAGATTACACAAAAACTCTTTGTCAAAAAAACGTTTGCTATAATAATGCTTTATATTCGAACGAGCCACTCCCTGCTCTGTTATAACAAAGGGATTACACAAAATAAGTCCCCTTATGTACTCTTGATTCGTTGCTGCATACAATGCCGCCGCCGCCGCACCATCACATAATGACCAGATAATAACATTTAATTCATTCTTAAATCTATTATGTAAAAAATGAATCGCCGCCGCTAATGACGGACCGGCATGTTGAAAACCGACAAAATCCCCTTCGCTGTCACCAGAACCCTCGTAATCAAAACGAAACGTGGAAACATTATGCTCACAGAGGAATCTGCTCAAATGCACATACAATCGGTGCCCCCCGGTCCTGACCTGGGGGCCACCGGTAAGAATAATCATAATGGTTGCGGGTGTAACAACACTATCAGGAATATGTAAAATTCCATACAGTCTTTTGTTGTTACAGATAAATTGAACAGGTTCTTCCATAACCGTGCCAACCATTAGCAAAACTTCTTTATCCACTGCAATGTAACTGCCGCAGCATTTTTACATTCCCACTGCCAGTAACGGTCCCAGAATGGTTCTGCTGAAACATGACACAAGGTTACCGGCGTACCAGATCGCCGAAGACGATCTGCATGCTGTTTCAGGGCAACGGCCGGTTGATCCAGCAAAGAAACAGACACGATAAGAGTAGGAGAAGAGGGGGTAACCGTTAAGGGCTGATCGCCTATCTCATTAAAACTATTATAGAGATGCTTCGTAATTGGATACCCTATAACATGTGCGGTATCATAAATTCTCATCTCGGTCTCGGCATCCATCCCCGATACCAGACCATTGCTTTTTTTTAAAATTTGGGAACTTATTGACCGGCGCAGAAATTGCTCGATGTGCAGGGAAAAGTCGAGAACAGGTTGCCACAAGATAAGGCCTGCCGGTTCGTCATCCTTGGAATATTGTTCCCTCATCAATGCCAGCCCGGCCCCCAGCCTAAGCCCCCACAGCAAATATCGTGAGACACCTGTCTCTTGGTGAAAAATTTCAATTGCCTTATCCAGGTCTTGCCGCCAGTCTTCAACAGTGGAATGGTCTAAATCTCCTTCACTGTCACCGCAACCGCTCAAATCGAACCTGAAAACTGGGAATCCTTCTTCGGCTATCATCCTTGCAGCTTTGACAATAATCGAATGAGACATATTTTTTTCTTCGGCAAAAGGGTGACAGTATACGACCCCTATCGAATTCTTCACCGACTCGGCATGATGCAAAAAAGCAAAAAGATTCCGGTTGCCGGATCCGGAGAAGAAAAAAACTTTCTCGTTTATTCTCGCCATATTAAGATTTAATTTTGCCGGACACTAATTCAGCAAGACTCAAAACAGTCTCAAAGGCCTCGGCAGAGAGTTCGTCATCATTAAAAATAAAGCCAAAATACTCTTCCAGGGCAATGATCAAATTAGTAACGGCTAAAGAATCCAGTAAGTTGCCGACCAGTTGGTAGTCATCCGGTAAGGGGTCAGGAATTACATTCCTGCCGACAGTATCTGTGATGATATTCTTTATGTCGCTTATAAGTGAATTATCCATTATTTTTTCCTTTTTTTCAACAAGTTGACAGGCTACCTACATATTTGCTAAAAATATGAGCAATTGCTGCGCGATATATTTACGTCCCACTACATTAAGGTGGCCACCATCGCCGGTATATGCTGGTGCCAAGGCGTAATAAATCTTTCCCTTCTTTTCAAAGCTCTCGCGAGTACCATCCGGTTTTGTCGACTCAAGCCGAGCCAAATCAAATAACAAACCGCTTCCTTTATACTTTTTCCGGATTAACTTATTGAGCTTATATCTCGCGATATTGTTTTCATCGGCAAAATAGCCTTTTCCCCCCCCGAAAAATCCTTTTATCCGGGAAGCCAAGGTTCTCTTTTGTCTTTTAAGAAGCGGCACTGTTATATAAACAAATTGTGTTTTCGAATATTTCCTGGTCAAATCATCCATGGTTTGGCTGTAATTCTTGAACAGCATTTCCACATTGGTCCTTTCTCTGATATCGTCAAAACAGAATTTAAAAAAAGCGATATTCACGAGATTACCCATACCTTTGTCCATCAGCTCTTTAAATTCATTGATCTTTGACAAAGGTGCCCCATTTTTCCCAATAGGGGAATTAGCGAATACAGGAGACCTGAAAGCGGCAAGGTCAGTTGTTTCAACTATGTGTAATTTAATTTCCGGATGTTCTTTCATGATAACCCGAATACCTGCAATAATATTTTCCCCTACCGACTGATGGCCAAAATATATTGTCTGGTGTGCCAATTTGACCCAGGCAGCAGGTGTTACATCCGACAGTGATTTAACTGCAAATTTTTCTTCATTCATTTTATTGCCATTGCAAACCGCGAGTGATATCGCAAAAAAAATGACAATGGTGACGCTTATGGTGAAAATTCGCATCGTGGGACTCCATAATGTTTGATTCGTTAAACAGCCTGGCCAAAAAATCCTGATACCCATCCGGAAACGAGGTTTTGTTCGCGATCAGGTAAGCGCAGAATCCAGATAAGCATATACTTCGGGAGACCCGGCCCAAAAAAATCGTTTCCGAATGGGTACCCCTTAAATATTCTTGTCGTGGTTTACTAAAAATGGCACCAGCTCTTGCAGAAACTGCACGAGCTGGGCTTCCTGTTTTTCCTTGGAAACAGTTAGTTGCATTGGCACTGAAACGCGGATAAGCGATCCGCTCTTATTCTGTTCAGTCAAACGGTTATATGCAATATTCAATCGCATTTTTATGTAGCTTTGACCCATAAAATTTCCAGCTTTATAAAAATAATAGGAAAGACTTTGCGAATCAAAATTTTTGGCTTTAACCTCGGCTATTGTCAAGGGGAAGGTTTTGCCGTTGAGGGTCAGGTAAATTTTCTTTACAATTTTAGTCGTTCGCTCACCCCTTCCCCCGAGGCAGGCTTCAGGTGCGTGAAAATCAACCTTGGTGTCGCTGTAATGAACAATTGAAAGAAAAATATAATTGCCTTCCGGTGACACATATTTCCGATTGAGAATTGCCCTGGTCTCCAATATATCATATACCTCTTCAGCAAGAGGAACATCATGCCCCTGCCATTTGCCGAGCCGCATTGGTATTGTCCGAATTGCCGCCAGACCGGCGACATCATCCTGTTTCGAATCATACTGCAGGCTTTTAACTAAACACGCCGCCGCCGACAGCAGGACCAGGGCAATCAAATAGCGTAACTTCAGGCTCGCCATTCCAGAACCTTCGCAGACATCATCAACAAGAAAAATCCGAGAACAAAAACCAGCAAACCAGAGGCGGTATGTACCAAGGTATCCGGCGCGGCGGCTTTAAGCCCCCAATAATATGACACCAGAATAAGAATGGGCACCCTGATTATATTGGATAGAATGGCAATAGGAATTGCAATGAAGAACAGTATGTATTTCCTCACAAGCGTAAGATTTGACAAATAGGCGAAAACCGCACCCAGTGCCAGAAACGCAACGAGGGAGCGGAGGCCGCTGCATGGATTGCCCACCAGGAGTTCTCCCGCAGGAATAAAAATATTGAACCCCTCCCCATGAATCGGAATCCCCAGCAGACCGACGAGCCATACTCCCGCCTTGGCTGCAAAGATTTTGAGAGGAAAGGAAACAATACCGAGAATGGCCTCGGGCAGAGGAAACATGAAAATCAGAAACAAGAGAGGGAAACGAACAGTTCGAGTAATTTCATTGCCGCAAAGGTATAAAGTCAATCCTATTATCAGAAAAAAAAGAGAGAAGGCTGATACCGCGAATATATAAAGAAGTGTACCGAGAATGTGCAACAAGAGTGCAGCAACAATCAGGACCAAACCGGCCCTGCTCCCTTGTTGTGTTTGATTAAGCAGCTGGTCTCTTTTCAGCCAGATCAAAAACAAAGTGACAAAGGGCACCAGGAAACCATGCGAATAGTAGGAATCCGCATTCATATAGCGCCCATACATCCACTGAAAAACCGCTGAATAGCAAAAAGCTATAATAAGCGCCAGGGCTCCGACTCCTAACACATTTACCAGCTTACCGCTTGTCATCTTTTACGAACCTTTTATTACGCCGTGCCTGGCAAGCAGCCGGCAGATTCTCTCGTTATCCATACTGGTTACATAGTCATGCAAGGGCAAGGTGAATATTTTTTTACATATTTCACCGGCGTTTGGATAGTCCTGCCCTGCAAAATTCGCAGCAAGCTCTGCGATTTCATTAATAGGTGTGGGGTATGAAGGCATAATGCCCAATCCTTTTCGTTTACTTTCCCGGACTATCGCTTCTCTTGTCTCACCATTTGCAGCTAATACCGGGAATCTGATCAGGTTGCCACAAGTCCCCTGCTCTGTACGGCACCATGCTCCGCAACTTAATTGTAGCTTACCTGCCCAATATTTGGTATTTTTTTTTCTGGCGCTTTGATGCTTGCGGAGCCTCTCCCGCCAGTTTCTGCTGAGTGCTGCCTGGACGGGTGACATTTTCAATATTGGGAAGTCATGCTCAAAGAGTGTCTCTCCCAATTGCAAAAAAGGCAGCGACAAAGGAAGCCGGAACAAAAACGGCTGTTGCAGTATGGTTATCAACAGTGCTTTTATTGCCAGCTTCACATTTGCAGCCATCCCGTAGCCGGGTTGTTTTCCAACCAGGGACGCCAATGCCATCCCTATATCTCCGCGATTTGTCAGGATCACACCACCTTCAACCGTTGACAAGGCCTTACCACGGCCCAAGCTGAAAAAACCGACATCGGCGAGGGTACCAAGTTTCACCCCGGCATTTTCGCCTCCCAAGGCCTGAGCGGCATCTTCAACAATCGGAATTTCATCACCGATGATCTCTCGCAACAATGCAATATCCGCAGGATAACCAAACAAATGGGTTGCCAGCACGCAGAGCAGATTATTTCCTTTATCCGACGCCATAATTTTCTTGAGTTCATTATGGCTGAAATCCAAAGTCTGTTGATCAATATCACATAATCGAATCGCCAAACCGGCTTTTCTAATTGCTGCCGGGACGGAAAAGCAGGTGAAAGCCGGGATCAGAACTTCGGTTCTTCCGGGGTGCAGCTGTTTCAGCGCTTGCAAAATCAAGGCCAGGGCAGCTCTGCCTGATGAGACGAGAAAGCAATAATTCCGACCGAAGCAGCTTTGAAGTTCTGCTTGAAATTGCTCGTATCCGTTTTCGTTACGGGCAAAAACTGCGGAAAAACCCTTTAATACTTCGTGCAGGGGGATAGGTGCGGCTGCCGGTGGCAGGGTGCGGCAAATACGCATGGACGAATCAACGGCGATCAATTTGGCGCATAATGAGGTAAGCGAGTTCGCGAGACTCCAGGTAAGCGCAGACTCCGAGAAATCTAGCAGACAGCGAACCTGCGAGAGCTTTGAAAAGACGGCTTCCGGACGGACACGAATTACCGGCTGCGCTCGTTTGATTCTGCAATATTTTGGTTTCAAGTTTCATGGTCTTGAATCTCCTCCCCCGGTCCTTGTAAGATCTACCATAGCAAGCACTCACCACCAGCAAAAACAACGAGCAGTATATTTTCACAACAAAACCATTTGTAAGCCATCACAGGCACCCCATCTTTGCACGGTCACGCTGGCCCGCATAGAGGGACTATAGCGACCAAGCGTGCCTGCACAAAGCTGGAGCACCTGTGCCGGCTTACAGTGTTGAGCTTAATGAAAACGTATCGTTACGTACCCCGTGATGAGATACAACCATTTTCTACAGTTCTAAAGGCTGATATATCTTCTTAACCGTGGGCCAAGGTAGTTAGCCAGCTGCAAAGGAATTTTCTGCCATATGCCGGCAAAAAAATCACGTCCCGTCATCCCGGCTTGATTGTTATTCGGTGGCGGCCGATCGCACAACTGCAAGGAATACCAATCAAGCGGAATCGATTGTGCCCCCCACTGGGCCTTAAATTTATATGTTCCTTCTCCTTTTGACGACCTGCCGAAATCAAAAAGATTATAACCGTTATCAGCTGCATATTTTAGAAAATTCCAATAGAGCAACATGTTGGGTGATAACCGGTTATAGGTGCGCAACGTTGATGCCCAGGGAACTGACACCATCTTGCCATTCATTAATATTAATCCGGCGGCAACAGGCTTCTGCTGGAGATAGACTAACCCTATTTTAGCCTTTTCCCGGAAATGTTGCAAAACAGCTCTGAATAACTCCCGGGAATGAACAGGCGAGCCCAGCGCATGCATGTTTTCACAGAGTACGGCGTAATATTTATCCAGCTCCGGATCTCCCCCCCATTGAAAAACAAGATCATTTTTCTCTGCCTTCTTAACTTGGCTGCGCAATTTCGACTTAAAACTTTTCATCAGAACTTCCGATGATTCAGGTAGATCAAGAAGCATCCGCACCTTATTACGTCTTTCCTTGAGACAATTAAACTGCTGTGCCGGAGAAAATTCTATATGACCTCGAAGTTGGATTTTATTTGCTTTTATCTTGCGGCCCAAGGCCATGAACTCGGCCAGGATTGCCTCACACGCTTCCTGATCGTCACCAAGGCATCCGCCAACGTCACAATAAGGCAGGGCAACCAACTCGTTGAGAAAAAAAGGCAACTTGAGTTGTACAGCCGGCAGGAGTCCGACAACGTCCTGGTCATTTTCGGCTAAAAAATAATAAACTTTATGACCATAAGCCTGTTTAACGGCCAATCCCCAAGCAAAAACATGATAGGGAGAGGCATCAGGATGCGAATTAACATACGCATCCCATTTCTCTCTATCTGACTGTTCAGCTAATCTGACACGAATCATGAAAATTAAACTGGGCCTGAACCCAAGGGGCCGAAGGAAAAATCATGGAGCAGTTGCCGCAGTCTGCCGTAAGTTTTATTTAAATTTACATAATGCCTGAAACGGGAAAGAGCTTTCGCCTCCTTCATCCGAGGCTGTTCAGGATCAATCTCCCAGGGATGAACATAAAAAACAAATGGTTTGCCCTCTTTTTTGTTAATTCGCTGCAGGGCCATTCTGGTGAACCAGTAAGGGAAGAGGCGAAAGTAGCCGCCACCGGCGATTGGGATTTTTTTACCAAAAAACAGGGCGGTTGAGATAGGATATTCCGTCATGTTCTGCCCAGGCAGTCTGTAGCTGAATCTGGGGGCGTCCGGTATACCATAGCGGTCATGGTAAATGGGAAAGATGGATGAATCATATCGAAATCCCAGCTCCGCCAGAATGTCGAGGGCCCAGAGGGAACGCTTGGTAATGGAATAACTTGGAGCCCGGTAGCCATCGACCTTGTTGCCGGTGATCTGCTCCAGGATGTCTTTTGCCTGTTGAGTATCCGCATGAAATTCTTCAGGAGAAAGATTGTAGACCAGTCGATGGTAATAACTATGACAGGCTATCTCATGGCCCCTGCCGGAGATTTCTTTCACCAAGTCCGGCTGCTTCTGCGCAGTCCAGCCTAAGACAAAAAAGGTGGCTCGTACGTTATGGTAGTCAAGGAGAGAGAGAATCTTTCTGGTGTTTCGCACCACCCGGGAATCAAAGCTATCCCAGTCACCTTTACTGACAATACCCTCAAAGGCGGAGACCTGAAAATAATCTTCAACATCAATGGTCAAGTAGTTAGACTGAGTCATAGAACTCTTACTGATATTTTCGGGCCAAATCAAGACTGCGCAGCATGGAGCAGTTTGGCTGCAATTACTGAAGCAATTTCTGGCCATCCTTTCATACCTGCGTAACAAAAATCATTGGAAAAATCAATTCATCCGAGTAAATTCAGCCGGGTCGTTACAATAACTTTTATTAATTGTGGTCACATTTTCGGGCTGCCTTACGATGATCTCGTAAAAAGTAAAAAAGAATCAACATGTTGATTCTTTTGTCAAAATTGCCATGTGAAATTTTAAGAGGCCGGCAAACATGACCGGAGAGAAAAGATGCGGTCCGTAGTTCAACGTGTCACCCGGGCCGCGGTGCGGGTTGATCACAAAAAAATCGGGGCGATTGACCATGGTCTTATGGTCCTGCTGGGCGTTCACCGGGACGACACCCTTAAAGACGTCTCCTGGATGGCTGACCGCCTGGTTCATCTTCGCATCTTCGATGACCCGGACGGCCGCATGAACCGCTCCCTGATGAACATAGGTGGCGAGATGCTGGTGGTTTCCCAATTCACCCTGATGGGAGACTGCCGCAAAGGCAGGCGGCCATCCTGGTCAGCCGCCGCCCCGCCCGAACTGGCCTTCACCCTGTACCGGGAACTGATCGAGGCGGTCGACCGGCTGGGCATCCGCACGGCAACCGGTGAATTTCAGGCCACGATGGAGGTCAGCCTGGTCAACAGCGGACCAGTGACTCTGTTGCTGGATTCTCATAAAGATTTTTAACCATTTTAACAACAGGATCAATCAACATGACAGATATTGAGATTGGATCAACCTGCAACGGCTTTGTCCTGCAACGCCGTGAAACCATCCCCGAGATCGACTCCACCGTCTATCTTTTTACCCACGCCCGCCTCGGCACCCCGGCCCTGGCCATTAAAAACAGTGACCCCAACAAGACGTTCTGCCTGGCCTTTCAGACGGTGCCGGAAGACTCCACCGGAGTGGCCCATATCCTGGAACATTCCGTCCTCATGGGCTCCCATAAATACCCGGTTAAAGACGTATTCGGCGAAATCAACAAGGGCGGACTCATGACCTTCCTCAACGCCATGACCGGGTCCGATACCACCTGGTATCCCTTTGCCACCCGTAACTTGAAAGAATACTTCAATATCATGGACGTCTATTGCGACGTCACCCTGCACCCCCTGCTCCTGCCCACTACCTTTGAACAGGAGGGCTGGCATTATCATAAGGAAAGTGACGACCAGCCGCTGCAATACCGGGGCGTGGTCTTCAACGAGATGAAGGGGGCCTTTTCCGATCCGATCCGGGCCATTTTTCATAATATATTCAGAGGCCTGATGCCAGGCTCCACCTATGCCCACGAGTCCGGCGGCGACCCGAGAAACATCCCGGATCTCACTTATGAACAGTTTGTCGACTTTCACCGGCGCCACTACCATCCGGCAAATGCGACTCTTTTTTTCTACGGTGATGCCAAGCTGGAAGATGAACTGGCCTTTGTGCAGAATAATTTTCTTCGCCATTTTGCGAAAACCGGGGAAAAGGCCAGGATCATCCAGGGCCGTGATATCACCGGGCCCGTTGTCATTGAAGACACCTACGGCATCCAGCCAGGCAGCGCCATTGACGGCAAAACCTTTCTCGCCGTCGGCTCTACGGTGGGCACCGTTCTTGATCGCCGGCGCAATGCCGCCTTTCAGGTTATTGCCAATATTCTCTATAATTCCGATGCATCCCCCCTGAAAAATGCCATTATCGATGCCGGCCTGGGCAAGGATTTCGGCGGTCTCTTCCTGACCGACTCCTGCTTTAAAACCATCATAATGACCTATCTTATCGGCAGCGACCCCGATTCCCTTGAGTCGTTCCGCAAAATTTACCAGCAGACCCTGGCCGCCATGGTAGCCTCGGGACTCGATCACGACCTGGTTCTTTCGGAGTTGAACAAATACGAGTTCTCGGTCCGCGAAGAGATGATCAAGGCGCAGCGGGGCCTTGATCTGATCAGCAAGGCCCTGCCGGCCCTCAAGTACGAGACTGATCCTTTTGAGGCCCTGCGCATGGAAGAGCTTTTCAAGGATATCCGCGCCAGGGCCCTTGACGGCGACTATTTTGAACAACTGATCGAAAAATACCTGCTTGCCAATCCGGCAACGGTAGAGATCATCCTGCGGCCCGATCCGGACAAGATGACCCGGACCATGCAGGAGGAACAAAAACGACTGGCCGCCTTTGAACAGCAGCTTGATGACCAGGGCCGCAAGGAGCTGATCCGGCGCACCAGGGAACTGATGGAGCTGCAACAGCGGCCGAATGACGAAAAGACCCTCAGCCTGCTGCCCCGGCTCAAGCTGGCCGACCTGCAACGCAGGATTGACTTTCACAAGGTCCGGGTCGAGGAACTCAAGGGTCGGCCGTTTCTTATCAACGATCTGCCGACCAACTCCGTCTCCTATATCGATTTCGGCCTTGACTGTTCTGGGCTGACGGCCGACCTGCTGCCCTACCTGAACCTTTTCGGCACCATTGTCACCGAAATCGGCACCGACGCCAGGGACTACATGCGGTTCGCCACTGAGCTCGGTATCAATACCGGCGGTTTCACACATTCCTTCAACACCTATACTCATATGGAGGCGAGGGAAACGTGCCGGCCGGTTCTCTGGCTGCACCTCAAGGCCCTGAGCTCATACCAGGAGCGCGCCCTGTCGCTGGTCGGCGAGGTCTTCTCGGATGTTTCCTTTAGCAACCGCCAGCACATCAAGGAGATCGTGCTGCGGGAATTCGCCTGGGCCGAACACTCCGTGCAGAGTGAAGGCTATGGCCTGGCCTCCTGCCGGGTTTTCTCTCACTTGAGCCCGGCGGCCAAGTATAATGAATATGTTAACGGAGCAACTGCGTACCAGGTGCTGAAAAACCTGGCCCAAAATTATGACCGGCTTGAAGAACATTTTCTCGGCGCGCTGCAGGAACTGCGGCGCCTTTTGTTTCGTAGAAACGGACTGATTCTCGGCATGACTGCGCCCAGGAAAGATATTGACTCTTTTCGAAACAACGGATCCGCGGTTATTGACAGCCTCAACGATGCCGAGGTCGAACCTGTCGCGCCCCAATTCCAAAACTTTCCGCAACACCAGGGTTTCTGTACTTCGGCTGAGGTAGTTTTCAATGTCCAGGGTTGTCACCTGTTTGCCGACCCCGACAGCTACAACGGTCACTTTGAAGTACTCAAAACATGGATATCACGTGATTATCTCTGGAACAGCGTCCGTCAGGAGGGTGGGGCCTACGGCTGCTTCATCCAGTTCAACCAGATTACCGGAAATTTGGCGCTGGTGAGCTACCGCGACCCCCAGATCGGCAAGACCTTTGCCGCTTATAATGCTCTCGGCCGACGTGTTGAAGGGCTCGACCTGTCCGACAAGGTGATGGAACAGTTAATCATCGGCACCTATGGCGGCTTTGATCCCCACCAGGGACCGGCAGCCAAAGGCGCCACCGCCCGCAACGAGTATCTTTCCGGAATTACACCTGAATTCAAGCAAAAACAGCTTGACGAAATTCTCGATTCGACCGTCACCGACATGCGCCGGTTTGCGCCGCTGTTTGCCGCCTTGCGAGACAGGGGCTACCGGGCAACTATCGGCAACGGGGAGAAAATCAGGGCGGAAAAGGATCTGTTTACCGATATTATGGATATCTAACCGGGTACCAGGCTTGAAATATACCTGAATCCGTGACGGCTTGAGATGACCCCCCATGCAATAGATGGAATTTATTGTATTATTTTTCAATAAACTCATTTTATTGCCTTCACCGGGGCGTTCGAGAACGGCACATCTGCTGCGTTGGCAACAAAGTTGATATCGCACCAGGATAATCAACATCGTTGCCGCCTCGAAGGTCTCGCAGGCTCGCTATCTGCATCTGTACCGTTCTCGAACGCTCATGGATTCAGGATATAATAAAATATTCTTTGCAATTTCAAGAGGACAGGCTAAAAACAACAGATACAACTTAGCTGAAAGGAGAGCAAGACGGGAGGTCGCTGGCTCACCCTGGAGCAGGGAATTCCCGTCACCAGAACAGTCGTAACATTGATTGACAACCCCACAACATTAATGGAGCTGAAAATTTATGAAAAAGATTATCTCAACGACATGTTTCTTCCTGCTGGTCCTTTTAACCATAATCGCGGTTCCGGCCGGCGGTTTGGCCGATACCCCCTGGAACCGCAAACTACCCTTTAAAGAGCTCACCATCCACTATACTGTGTCGGGCATGGAAAACGGAACCGAGACTCTCTTTATTCAGGATTACGGCCAACGCCGAGCCCTGGTTCACGAAGGCACCACCAGCATCATGGGCTTCTCTTCCCGAAAACGGCGCCTCGAGATTACCGATCCAAACTGGCATTACACGTTCGACCTGGAAAAACAAACCGGCAGCAAAACAGTCAACCCCGGGAAAATCTACCAGGAAGAATTTAATAAGCTCTCTGCGGCGGAGAAAAAAAATGTCCTCAAGAATACCAAAGAACTCGGCAATTCAATGCTGAGGACTTTCAGCGGTGAAACGGTAAAGAATGCCGCCACCATCCTGGGATATAACTGTGATCGCACGACGGTCATGGGCACGACCATCTACTTTATCCACAACACGGACATCATGCTGCGCCGAGAAATGAATATGATGGGCATGCAGGGGAAAACCGAGGCCACAAGTATCGACAAGGGAAAAGTTTCCCCGGCAGTCTTTGCCTTGCCCGCCGGAATCGCTCCGGTCCGCGATGAGGCGGCCGAAGCCATGACGAAACAAATGGTGCAAAACATCATAAATACTCTCAAGGAGCCTGATGGGGCCGAAAAGATGCGATCCCGGCAGCACAGCATGGGAACCATGCCGCCACGCGGCGAACCGGCAACAGACACCCGGGGCCGGCGGCGCGAGGGGCCGGAACAGAAGATGGATAGCCTGCAGCAGGGAATGCAAATGCTTCAGGGACTGTTTGGCAAATGATATCTCTTCCGCCTGAATCCGGGAGCGTTCGAGAACGGTGTAGATGCAGGGTGGCGCGGTGCAGGCCAAAAAATACTTTTATCCAGCAATAATACAATAAATTCCACATGTTGCATGGAACACCACCTCAAGCCGTCACGAATTCAGGTTCTAACCGGGCAGCACCGTATCCCGGCCGAAGTTGATATCGTCGCGATAGGGATAATCGACCATATAATGCAGTCCGCGCGATTCCTTCCGTAGCGATGCACTCTGAATGATCAGTTCGGCAAGCACGGCGATATTTCGCAACTCCACCAGGTCCGGAGTTAAAAGATAATCATGAAAATGTTCGCGGATCTCCGCCAATATGGGATCAATGCGCCGCCGCAGCAGCTGGAGTCGTTTTTCCCGGCGGACGATCCCCACATAGTTCCACATCAGCCGTCGTATCTGGTCCCAGTTATGACTGATCAGCACATTTTCTTCAATTGAGCGGGCCTTGCCGACTCGCCACCCCTGAACTTGCCTTACCGGTAGCGATGTTATCTCCTGCCAGTTCTTTGCCACCCAGATACTTGCCCGGTGCGCGAAGACCACGGCCTCAAGTAACGAGTTGCTTGCCAGGCGGTTGGCACCGTGCAGGCCTGTACAGGAGGTCTCGCCCAAGGCCATGAGACAGTCGATCGTCGTGCCGCCCCACTGATCGACCTGGACCCCGCCGCACATATAATGGGCCGCCGGCACCACGGGTATAGGCTCCCTGGTCATATCGACACCGTAGCGCTTACAGGTGGAATAAATCGTGGGAAAGCGCTTGGCGACAAAATCGGCGGGCCTATGCGTAATATCAAGATACACACAGTCAGCCCCGCTTTCCTTCATCTCCGCATCAATGCCCCGGGCAACGGCATCCCTGGTTGCCAGGTCCCGCCGCTCATCGTAGCGGTGCATAAAAGGCTCGCCCTGCTCATTGATCAGGACCCCTCCCTCTCCCCTTACCGCCTCGGAAATCAAAAAATTCTTCAACCGGGGATTATAAAAACATGTAGGGTGAAACTGGACAAACTCCAGATTGGCCACCCGGGCACCGGCCCGATAGGCCATGGCAACCCCGTCACCCGTGGCGATATCGGGGTTGGTGGTGTAAAGGTATACTTTGCCGCAACCGCCGGTACAGAGTATCGTGATCCTGGCCCGGTAAACCTCGACCTCACCGGTCAGGCGATTGAGGACATACGCCCCCAGGCACCTCTCCCGGCCCTGATGAACGATCCCTTCGACCTTTGATTCAACCAGCAGATCAATGGCCAGGTGATTCTCCAGCACCTCAATGTCTTTGTTTCTTTCAACCTGATCCAAGAGCGCCCGTTCGATCTCATGACCGGTCAAATCCAGGGCGTGGGCCACCCGCCTGGCAGAATGGCCGCCCTCCATGCCGAGGTCCAGACCCTTGCCGTTTTGGGCCTTCATAAAACGAACGCCAAGCTCGATCAACTCGCGAACCCGCTCCGGGCCCTCCATGACCACCAACCTGACGATCTCCTCGTTGCACAGACCGTCCCCGGAACGGAGCGTATCCTGGACATGGGCCTCTACCGTGTCATCTTCCGAGAGGACCGCCGCGACCCCGCCCTGGGCCAGATTGGTCGCCGTATCGATGCAGCTCTTCTTGGTCACCAGGGTCACCCTGGCAAAGGAGGCCACCTTTAAGGCAAACGACAAACCGGCCACACCACTGCCAATAATCAACACATCAGTTTCATACATAACGATAACGCTTCTTGGAAAAAATAAAATGTTTCACGTGAAACATCGAAAAAAAGTTCACCATATTTACGGAGTATAGTATAGTTTATCGAGTTGATGCAACAGGAGAACGGAACCTAGCATCATGAATCCGTGAGTGTTCGAGAACGGTGCAGATCAAGGCGGCAACGATGTTGATTATCCTGATGTGATATCAATGAGTTGCCAACGCAGCAGCTGCGCCGTTATCGGGCGCCCCGCAGGGCGGCGCGGTGAAGAGTATAAAATACATTTATTTGTCAATAATGCAATAAAAACCACAGGTTGCCTGGAATATTACCTCAAGCCGTCACGGATTCAGGATCATGACAAATCTCAAAGCAAAGGTCATTGCCGTTGCCAACCAAAAAGGCGGGGTCGGCAAAACAACCACTTCCTTAAACCTGGCAGCCGCCCTGGCGGCGAAAGGAAAAAAAGTTCTGCTGGTTGATTCCGACCCCCAGGGAAATGTCTCAAGCGGCGTAGGGGTCTTCAAGTCTGACGAAAAAGGTCACCTGTATCACTGCTACACGAACAGCCGTGATACCGAGTCCTGCATCCTGGAAACACGGTCCAAAAAACTATCCATCCTGCCGTCTTCCATTGACCTCGTTGGAGTTGAAATTGAGCTCATCTCACTGAAAGAACGAGAAAAAAAACTAAAACGGATCCTGCGGCCAACCCATGAACACTATCATTACATCATCATTGACTGTCCGCCGTCCCTGGGCCTGCTGACCATCAACGGCCTCACCGCGGCCGACTCGGTACTTATCCCCCTGCAATGCGAATATTTTGCCCTGGAGGGACTGGCCCAGCTTGTCGAAACCATACGAAAAGTAAAACGGACCCTGAACCGGGGACTCTATATTGAAGGACTCCTGCTGACCATGTATGACCGCCGTAACCGGCTGACCCACCAGGTGGCCACTGAAGTCAAAAAACACTTCGGAGCCCAGGTCTATAACACCGTTATTCCGCGAAACGTACGGCTCAGCGAAAGCCCCAGTTACGGCAAGACAATTCTGGAGTATGACCGCAAGTGTCCAGGGGCCAAGGCCTATATTAAACTGGGAAACGAACTTTTACGACGGAGCAAGGAAGAATGAGCGGCAAAAGCGTTCTGGGCAGAGGGGTTGATGCCCTCCTGTCCGGTGATCTGGCAAGTGTCGAGGAAGGGCGGTTTTTTCTCTGCGACATTGACAAAATCGAACCAAACAAAGACCAGCCCCGTAAACATTTTGATGAAGACCGGCTGCAAAAACTTGCCGAGTCCATTGCCGAAAAGGGCGTGATTCAGCCGTTGCTCGTGACCCGGGGCAAGGGCAACCGTTACAGCCTGATCGCCGGCGAACGGCGCCTTCGCGCCGCCCTGATGGCCGGACTGGATGAGGTCCCGGTGGTGCTCACGGATTCGAACGGCAAAGGCGAAAGCCTTGAACTGGCACTCATTGAAAACCTGCAGCGCCACGATCTGAACCCCATCGAGGAGGCCATGGCCTACTCCCGGCTCATCAATGATTTTGGCCTGACCCAGGAAGGCGTTGCCCGCAAGGTGGGGCGCAAACGGTCAACCGTGACCAATATTCTGCGCCTTCTCGGCCTGCCCGATTATCTACAGGACGATGTCATAAGCGGCCTAATCAGTGAAGGCCACGCCAGGGTCCTGTTGCGTCTCAAGGATGACGCGCAGAAAATCCAGGAAATCCGGGGCCGGATTATCAGGGAGGATCTCTCGGTCCGGGCAACGGAACGGCTCTGCCGGCGACCCAGAGAAAAACCAGGCGCCAAACGCCCCGGGAAAAGCCGGGTAAACGAACTGCCGGCCTCATATTGCCGGTCTTTGATCAATCAGTTGGCCAACCGAATGAATACCGGCATCCGCATCATCCAGAACGGGGAGCGGGGGAAGCTTGAGATTGATTACTATTCCAGTGACGATCTCGACCGGCTGGTGAACCTGCTGGCCGGTTAATCTATTCACCTGGATCCGTGAGCGTTCGATAACGGTGCAGATGCAGATAGCGAGCCTGCGAGACCTTCGAGGCGGCAACGAGGTTGATTATCCTGGTGTGATATCAACGAGTTGCCAACGCAGCAGCTGCGCCGTTATCGGGCGCCCCGCAGGGCGGCGCGGTGAAGGCCAACAAATGCGTTTATTCGATAATAATGCAATAAATTTCATATATTGCATGAAATATCACCTCAAGCCGTCACGGATTCAGGTATTCATAAATCCCTCACGGATTAAGGATTGACATAAAACTTCACTGAGGATCAACAACAATCTCAAACCTGAAAGAGGAATGCGAGACGCGTATAGTTATGAAAAAAAAGAAAACACGAGTATATATTTCGATGGGAGTTTGTTTATTTCTCTTGCTGACCACGGCGGCGGCTTTCGCCAAAATGGTCAGCATTGCTGGAAATGATGTCAACATGCGTTCCGGAGCCGGGACAAAGTACCGGGTACTCTGGGAACTGAGCAACGGCTTTCCCCTCAAGGTTTACCGACAATCAGGCCACTGGCTCAGGGTCTCTGATTTTGAGGGAACGATTGGCTGGGTCCGTCGCGATATGGTCAACACGTCCGCGCATATGATTGTCAAGGCCAACAAAAACTCAAAAAAACGAATCAATGTGCGTAGCGGGCCGGGGACAAAATACAGGATTGTGGCCAAGGCTTATTATGGAGTGGTCTTTAAGACCTTGAATAAGAAAAACGGCTGGGTCCATGTTCAGCACGAACAGGGAGTGACTGGCTGGGTGAAGCGCAGCCTTCTCTGGGGGTGGTAGCCGGACAACAGGTGGCGGAGAGAGAGGGATTCGAACCCTCGGTGGAGTATAACCCCCACACTCGCTTAGCAGGCGAGCACCATCGGCCAGCTCGGTCATCTCTCCGTACAGGACTATCGTTGTGGCGGAGGGAGTAGGATTCGAACCCACGGAACTTTCGTTCAACGGTTTTCAAGACCGCCGCCTTAAACCACTCGGCCATCCCTCCAGTAAGGGGAGTAAATACCATTTCACGGTGACCATGTCAATATTCTCCTCGTGACGGATAATAGATGAAAGAAAAGACGAATTCCATAGCAGAATCCAGGGAAACAGAACTTAAAAACCTGGCCTGTCTGTACACCATAACCAGGTACCTGGCCTCGGCAACAAACCTGCAAGACTGCCTGGAGCAGGTGATGGCTACCCTGGCCCGCGAAAAAGGCATGAACAGCGGGACCGTGACCATTGTCAACCAGGCCACAGGTGAGCTGGAAATAGAGGTGGCTCCGGCGATCACGGCTGAAGCCCGGCGCCGGGGCCGATATAAGATGGGGGAAGGGATTACCGGCAAGGTCGTGGCCACCGGTGACCCCATCCTGGTCCCGCAGATCGGCGAGGAACCGCTGTTTCTCAACCGTACTCGCACCCGGGGCGATGAAAAGAAAAAGAAAAGCTCGTTTATCTGCGTCCCGATCAAGGCCGCGAACAAGACCATCGGCGCCCTGTCCGTTGACCGGGAATACTCGCAGAACTTCGGCATCCAATCGGAACACGATCTGCGATTCTTGAGCATTGTCAGCTCCCTGATCGCCCAAACCGTGCAGCGGGTCCAGAAGGTAAACGAGGAAAAAGAAGCCCTGCGCCGGGAAAACTCGCAACTGCGGCGCGAACTGTCCGCCCAGAATCGCATTGATGAGATCATCGGCAAGTCATCCCGCATGCATGAGGTCTTTGATATGGTGCACCGGGTTGCGGACTCCAACGCCACCGTACTCCTGCGCGGTGAATCAGGCACCGGCAAAACCATGGTCGCCAGGGCTCTGCACCATAACTCCCCCCGTCGCAACGGTCCCTTTATCGTGGTCAACTGCTCGGCCCTGCCGGAAACCCTGCTGGAAAGCGAACTCTTCGGTCATGAAAAGGGGGCCTTTACCGGGGCAAATTCGCGCAAGACGGGACGTTTTGAACAGGCGGGCGGCGGCACCCTATTCCTTGATGAAATAGGCGAAATAAGCCCGGCGGTGCAGGTTAAACTGCTCAATGTCATCCAGGAGCACACCTTTCAGCGTCTCGGGGGCGCGGAACTCCTGAAAACCGATATCCGCCTGGTGGCCGCCACCAACCGCGACCTGGAAACCGCCGTCAAGGAGAATGCCTTCAGGGAAGATCTCTACTACCGGCTCAACGTCTTTCCGGTCTACCTGCCGCCGCTCCGGGAACGGCGCACCGACATCCTGTTGCTGGCAGAATATTTTCTCGAAAAATTCACAGATAACCACAGAAATATCAAAAGGATATCAACATCGGCCATTGACATGCTCATGCAGTATCACTGGCCCGGCAATGTCCGGGAGCTGCAAAACTGCATGGAAAGGGCCGTCCTGATCTGCGATGATGATACAATTATGGCTACCCATCTGCCCCCGACTTTGCAGAGCTCCGGGTCCATTAATTCCGATCGACCACCGTCACTGGCCATGGCTGTCGAACATTTTGAACGGGAACTCATCATTGAGGCGCTGAAAAAGACCAAGGGCAACCAGACCAGGGCGGCAAACTATCTGGATACCAGCCTGCGCATTATCAATTATAAAATTCACAGTTATAAAATTGATCCCAGGCAATTCAAAATCGACTAGTGTCCTAACCAGCTGATGGAAATTCTGTTACATGTCTGTTGCGGGCCCTGCGCGGTCTATCCGGTGCAGAGGCTGCGTGACCGGGGGTACAGGGTGGAGGGCTTTTTCTACAATCCCAATATTCACCCCTACCGGGAATTCAAGCGCCGCATCAAGGCCCTGGACGACCTGGCCCGGCAGACGCGATTTACGGTTGAAATCGACCGCAATTACGGTCTGACCGAATATCTGCGCCAGGTGGTCTTTAACGAGGAAAATCGTTGCAATATCTGTTACGATATGCGCCTGGAACGGGCAGCGGCAAAGGCTGTGGAAAAGGGCGCCGACGCCTTCACCACGACCCTGCTCTATTCCAGATATCAAAAACACGAACTGATCAAAAAAAAGGGCGAGCAACTTGCCGAAAACCTTGGCATTGAATTTTATTACGAAGATTTTCGCCAGGGCTGGCAGTGGGGTATAGACCAGTCGATAGCCATGGGCCTGTACCGGCAACCCTACTGCGGCTGTATTTACAGTGAACAGGAACGCTATGACAAAAAACTGCGGAAAAAAAATATATTGAATGCAGGGAGTACATCATGATTGATATCATCGTTCTGGCAACAGGCAACAAGAACAAGGTTGAAGAATTCAAACAACTGTTCAAGGATTTCCCGGTTGAAATAAAGTGCCTCAATGATTACCGCAAGTTGCCGCCGGTTATTGAAGACGGTGCCACCTTTGAAGAAAATGCCTATAAAAAGGCCTCCCATTACGCGCGCGTCCTGGGCCTGCCCTGCCTGGCCGATGATTCGGGACTGGTGGTGGAAGCACTTGACGGACGGCCCGGTGTCTATTCGGCCCGCTACTCCGGGGAAGATGCCAGGGACTGGGATAACTGCGAAAAACTGCTCAGGGAAATGGAGGGCAAGGACAACCGCAAGGCCCGCTTTGAATGCGTCCTTTCCCTGGCCACGCCCGGCGGCCCGGCCCTGACCTGGGAGGGACGGTGCGAGGGTGAAATCATCACGGAGCGGCACGGTGACGCCGGCTTCGGCTACGACCCGGTATTTTACTATGCCCCGTTTGGTAAAACCTTTGCCGAAGTCTCCATGGCGGAAAAAAACAAGGTCAGCCATCGGGGCAGGGCCCTGGCGGAAATGGCGGCAGAGTTAGACAAGGTACTGCTCTGGCTGCGCCAGCGGCTGCAGGAGGAAAAACCGCCCAAGCCCGATCACAAACAATTCGAACATAACGACTGGTCAGAGGAAAGGATGGTGTGACCGAGGTGACATTTTCCCCCTCTCAGCGTTCAAACAGGGTTGCGATACCACCCAGAACTGAACCCTCACCCCTGTCCTGTCCGCCGCCCTGAGGCGCCGCTTCCCATATCCGGCCGGCAAGTCGCGAAAAGGGCAGGGATTGCAGCCAGACATGCCCCGGGCCGCGCAGGGTGGTAAAGAAAAAGCCTTCGCCGCCGAACAGGGCGGACTTGACCTTGCCGACAAACTCGATATCGTATTGAACGGTCTGGGTCAGCGCCACCAGACAGCCGGTATCCACCCGCAGGGTTTCGCCGGCCTGAAGTTCTTTTTCAACAATGGTGCCGCCGGCATGGATAAAGACCATCCCGTCGCCGTCAAGGCGCTGCATGATAAATCCCTCCCCGCCAAACAGGGCCGTGCCGATCTTCTTTTGCAGGGCCACGCCGATAGCAACCCCCTTGGCCGCGCAAAGAAAGGCGTCTTTTTGACAAATAAGCCTGTTGCCGAAATTTTTCAGATCCATGGGAATGATTTTCCCCGGATAGGGGGCACCAAAGGCGACCTTGCCCTTTCCCTGGCCGGTAAAGGTGAAAAGGGTTGTAAACAAACCCTCGCCGGAGATCAGTCTTTTTCCCGCCCCGATCATCCGGTCTAACAGGCCGCCGGATTGTGAAGCATCGCTGCCGTCACCAAAGATGGTTTCCATCTCAATGTAATCAGACATGTACATCATGGCTCCCGCCTCAGACACCGCACTTTCACCAGGGTCCAGTTCGATCTCGATAAACTGCATTTCATTGCCGAAAATTTCATAATCGATTTCGTGGGCCCGGCGACCGGGGGCGGTCGGCGGCGGTGTCGGGGCGACCGGTTGTGCGGTAAGTTCAGGGACCTGGCCGATTGGCAACCATTCGGTGAAACCGTCGCACCACACCATGGTTTCCCGGGTGAACCGGCCGGCCGCCAGACCGGCTATTATCTCCGCCCGGGAAAAAGGTCCTTGAGACTGGCCCTTTACCGCCACAAACCACTGTTCCATTTCATCCTCCCCGGTTTGAAGGACTCATAAAAAGTCCACAGCTCCGTCATTCCCGCGCAGGCGGTAATCAAATAATTCCACTACGTTCTGGATTACCGCCTGCGCGGGAATGACGAAAAATTAGCAAAATGTAGTTCTTACGAGACCATCAGGTTTCTCTATTCTAAAAAATATTCGTTTTTTTATACCCTGATGTTGAATAGCGGCGGAGCCGCCCGGGGACGAACAAAGTGCGCCGGCTGGCGCCTGACATGATCCTCAGGCCATCTCATCCTTCAGGCTCCTCCTGAGGAGTTCCTGGACCGCCAGTCGACAATCCCGGCCCTCATATAACACCTGGTAGACCTGCTCAAGAATCGGCATTTCCACGCTGTTTCGGCGCGCCAGGTTGTAACACGACCTGGTTGTTTTTACGCCTTCGGCCACCATCGTCATTCCGGCCAGGGCCTGATCAAGGGTCTGCCCCTGGCCGAGCTTGAGACCGACCGTGCGGTTGCGGCTTAAATTACCGGTACAGGTCAAGACCAGGTCGCCCAGACCGCCCAGGCCGGAAAAGGTGAGGGGCAGGGCGCCGAGCCGGACACCGAGACGGGTAATCTCGGCCAGCCCCCTGGTAATAAGCGCGGCCCGGGTATTGAGGCCGTAGCCGAGACCGTCACAGATACCGGCGGCAATGGCCACCACGTTTTTCATGGCCGCGCTGATCTCGAGACCGATAATGTCGGTACTGGAATAGGTACGAAAAAAGGAGGTGGAAAATAGACGCTGCACCGCGTGGGCGGCATCTTTATCGGCAAAGGCCACGGTCACAGCCGTGGGTTGGCCAACTGCAACCTCGGTGGCAAAACTGGGGCCGCTGAGAACACCAAGATACAGGTGCCGGGCGACTTTCTGCCGGTCAATGGTATCCTGCATGACCTGGGTCATGGTCTGCAGGGTACTGTTTTCAATACCCTTGACCGCCGACACCAGGAGGGTGTCGGCCTGAAGATGCGGCACAAGTCGGGCAAAAACGCCGCGAAAGGCATGGGAAGGGACCACCATGACCACGCACTGTGCATCCTGTACCGCTGCCTCAAGGTCGGCTGTCGGCCGAACGGTTGCCGGCAACCGCGCCCGGGGAAGATATTTTTTATTCTCCCGGCTCAGGGCCAGGGAGGTAATATGCTCAGGGTCATGGCCCCAGAGGTGAACTTTTTCTCCCTTGTCACCAAGGAGTTTGGCCAGGGCCGTGCCCCAGCTTCCCGCCCCGATGACCGCGCTGCACCTGATCTTATGATTCATCTTCGACCGGTTCATCCTCTTCAAGTTCTGATTCCCGGGCCAGGATGGAGAGGCCGACAACCTTTTCGCCCTCATCCAGATTGATCAGCCTGACCCCCTGGGTATTGCGGCCGATGATCCGTATCGTATCCATGGGCATACGAATCACCTTGCCGCTGTTGGCAATAAGCATCACCTGATCGTCGTCGATCACCTGCAAGACCCCGACAACCTTGCCGTTGCGCTCGCTGGTGTTGATGGCCATAACTCCCTTGCCGCCTCTTTTCTGTTTTCGGTATTCGGCAACCGCGGTTCGTTTACCGTAGCCGTTTTCGGTGACCGTGAGGATAGAATCATTATTCTTGAGGACCACGACTCCGACGACTTCGTCATCGTCCTCAAGGGTGATTCCCCTGACTCCGGCGGCCAGACGGCCCATAACCCGGACATCGGATTCCGGAAAATGAATGGATTTGCCATTCTTGGTGACCAGGAAAATATTGTCTTCGCCCGAGGTGATACAGGCTGTCAAAATTTCGTCGTCTTCCCTGATGGTCAGGCCGAACTTGCCCTTTCGCAAGGGCCGCTTATACTCGGCAATGCTGGTTTTTTTCACCCGGCCGAGCTTGGTGACCGTCAGCACGGTCTGTGATTCATCGGCATGGGCGAGATCTGATATGGGCAGGATAGCCGCCATCTTTTCTCCTTCGCCGAGTTCCAGCAGGTTGATGATGGCCTTGCCGCGTGCCGTCCTTCCGGCCAGGGGCAGCTGGTACACCTTGCGCCAGAAGACCCGCGCCCGGTTGGTAAAGAAGAGAAAGGTATCGAGCGTTGAGGCGATGTAGAGGTTGGTGACAAAATCTTCATCCACAGTGGTCATCCCCTTGACCCCTTTGCCGCCGCGCCGCTGCGCCCGGTAGAGGTTCAGGGAATTACGCTTGATGTAACCGGTATGGGAAACCGTGACCACCATCTCCTCCGGGGTGATCAGGTCTTCGGGCAGGATCTCGTCCGGCGCATCAATGATCTCCGTCCGGCGCTCATCACCAAAGTCTTCACGGATCTTTTCAAATTCCTCGCGAATGATCCGCACCACGAGGGCGTCATCGGCCAGGACGCTGTTCAACCAGGCAATCCTTTCCATGGTTTCGTTGTAATCTTTGATAATCTTTTCGCGCTCCAGGCCGGTCAGACGCTGCAGGCGCATGTCGAGGATGGTCTGGGCCTGGGCTTCCGAGAGCTCATAGCGCCGGATCAGTTCCCCTTTGGCCTCTGCCGGGTTGGCAGAGGACTTGATCAGCTCCACCACCTCGTCAAGATGGGTGATGGCGATCTTGAGACCTTCCAGCAGATGGGCCTTTTCCTCGGCCTTTCTCAGTTCAAAGGCGGTGCGCCGGTAGATCACGGCCTTGCGGTGAGCAATAAAGTACTCCAGGATCTGTTTAAGGTTGAGTACCTCGGGCTTATTATTCACAATACAGAGCAGAATAATGCCGAATGATTTTTGCAGCGGTGTCATCTTGTAGAGCTGGTTGATGATAATATCCGGGTACTCCCCCTTCTTGAGCTCCAAGACGATGCGCAGACCGTGACGATCGGATTCATCCCGCACCTCCGAGATGGAGGTGATCAGTTTTTCCTTGATCATCAGGGCGATCTTTTCAACCAGGGTCGCCTTGTTCTGCTGATAGGGTATCTCGGTGATGATGATGGATTCACCGTCTTTTTTCCGTTGTTCCACATGGGTGCGCGCACGAACGATAACCACGCCGCGGCCGGTCTCATAGGCCGCCCTGATCCCGGCCCGGCCGCAGAGATAACCGCCGGTGGGGAAATCGGGACCGGTAATGATATCCATCAACTGATGCACGGTGATATTCGGGTCCTCGATCAGGGCGGCCAGGCCGTCTAACACCTCGGTCAGGTTATGGGGGGGGATATTGGTGGCCATACCCACGGCGATCCCCGAAGAACCGTTGATCAGGATGTTGGGAATTCTGGACGGCATTACGGACGGCTCTAACAGGGAGTTGTCGTAGTTGGGAACCATATCAACGGTTTCCTTGTCCAGGTCGGCCACGATTTCCTGGTCCAGCCTCGTCATCCTGGCTTCGGTGTAACGCATGGCGGCTGCCGCATCTCCATCCATGGAGCCGAAGTTACCCTGCCCGTCCACCAGGGGATAACGCATGGAAAAATCCTGGGCCATCCGCACCAGGGTGTCGTAGGCCGCCGAATCGCCGTGAGGATGGTATTTACCAATGATATCACCGACAATACGAGCCGATTTGACGTAAGGGCGGTTATAGGTATTGCCCAGTTCCCGCATAGCAAACAGGGCGCGCCGATGCACAGGTTTAAAGCCGTCACGCACATCGGGCAGCGCCCGGCCGACGATTACCGACATGGCATAATCGAGGTACGATTTGCTCATTTCCCTTTCAATTTCAATAGTGGGAGTTTCCTGCTGAGCCGTGTCTTTAGAAAAATCAGTCATATCTATTTCCCGTGAATGTCGAACGATTTTCTATCGTTTCTGATGATTTAAAATCGACATTCTTCTTGTAAAATTAAAACGTTATATATCGAGCTCCGAAACCTCAAGGGCATGATTCTGAATAAATTCGCGCCTTGGCTCAACCTTGTCACCCATCAGTGTGGTAAAAATATCATCCGCCGCCTCCATGTTACTCACACAAACCTGGACCAGGGTGCGGTTTTGCGGATTCATGGTGGTGTCCCAGAGTTGTTCAGGGTTCATCTCGCCAAGACCTTTATAGCGCTGGAGGTGACTGCCGCGGAAGGTTTCCTCGCGAACCAGCTTGATCAGATCATGCCAGTTGCCGGCGACCAGTTTCTTTTCCTGGCCACCGGCCGAGATACGGGTCAGGGTAAAGGTTTCATTCAGATACGCCTTGATATCGTTATATATCTCCAGGGCATGGCGATATTCCGGGATGAGTGGAATATTGGGCCCCAGGGTGGTCATGATATGGGAGTGGCCCCTAAAGGCGATATCCACCTCGTAACAAGAGGGACGCCAGCGGCAGGAGTGGATATTGCCGACGACCGGGTCAAAATCGCCCAGCTTGCTGACCAGGTTTCTTAAAAAAGATTCATCCTCGAACTGGTCAGCGGAATGAACGTTATTTTCCAACAGAAAAATCGTTATCTGCTCGATAATATTAAGCCGCTCCAGGTAGGAACAGATTCGCTCGAAGACCGATAGTTTTTTCAGGACGGCCACCATCTCTTCGTGGGCGATTTCATCGCCGTGTTCCGGTTGAATGCGGATAACCCGGCTGGCCTGGTCATAGAGATAATCATTGAGCTGGTCATCGTCGACAAAGTACTGCTCCTTCTTGCCGCGGCCAAGCCGATACAGGGGAGGCTGACCGATGTACACATGACCGTTTTCGATGAGCGGCAGCATCTGGCGATAAAAAAAGGTGAGCAGCAGGGTGCGGATATGAGAACCGTCCACATCGGCATCGGTCATGATGATGATTTTATGGTAACGCAATTTTTCCAGGTCAAACTCGTCCTTGCCGATACCGGTGCCCAGCGAGGCAATAAGCTGCTTTATCTCCTCACTGCTGAGGATTTTGTCAAAACGGGCCTTTTCCACATTCATAATCTTGCCCCGAAGCGGCAAAATGGCCTGGATACTGCGGTCACGACCCTGTTTGGCGCTGCCGCCGGCGGAGTCACCCTCGACAATAAAAATTTCCCGTTCTTTCGGATCCTTGCTCTGACACTCTGCCAGTTTGCCGGCCATCATTACCGAGAGACCGCCCTTTTTCCGGGACAGCTCCCGGGCCCGGCGGGCCGCATCCCTGGCCCTGGCAGCCTCCACGGCCTTGGCCAGAATTCGTTTTGCCACGGATGGATTCTGTTCCAGATAAATTCCCAGTTTTTCATTACACAGGGATTCAACTATAGACTTGACCTCGCTGTTTCCCAGCTTGGTCTTGGTTTGACCTTCAAACTGAGGATTGGGGACCCGGACGGAAATAACACAGGTGAGTCCCTCGCGGACATCATCTCCACCCATCTTGGCCTTAAGGTTCTTGGGCACCACATCGTCGCCGGCATAGCGGTTGATGCATTTCGTCAGCGCCGCCCTGAATCCAGCTACATGTGTTCCCCCTTCCTTCGTATTGATATTATTTACAAAAGAAAAAAGCCGCTCCGCATAGCCGTCAAAATACTGGAAACAGATATCCACCTGGACCTGGTCCTTTTCGCCAAAGATGGAAACAGGCTCCGGATGAACCACGGTGCGCTTGCGATTCAAATACTTTACATATGAGACGGTACCGCCCTCGTAGTGAAATTTGTCTTCCGCGCCACTGCGCTCATCCTTCAGGTAGATGCGCACGCCTCGATTCAGGAAGGCCAGTTCCCGTAAACGATTTTGCACGATATCATACCTGAAAACCGTTGTTTCGGTAAAAATCGTTGGATCCGGTTTAAAGATGATCTTGGTTCCTGTTTTTGTGCTTTCGCCTATCACTTCAAGGTCACTGGTGCGCACGCCGCAGGCATATGTTTGCCGATATATTTTTCCGTTGCGGTAGACCTCGGCCGTTGCCTCGGAACTAAGTCCGTTGACAACGGAAACCCCGACACCATGCAGACCGCCGGATACCTTGTAGGTCAAATGATCAAATTTACCGCCGGCATGAAGGGTGGTCATAACCAGTTCCAGGGCCGACATATGTTCAGTTGGGTGCATGTCAACGGGAATGCCCCGGCCGTTATCTTCGACCGAGACCGTATTGTCACTATGAATGGTCACCCTTATCCGATCACAATTTCCGGCCATAGCCTCATCGATGGAGTTGTCTACGACCTCGTAAATAAGATGGTGGAGCCCCTCTTCCGCCGTGTTACCGATATACATGGAAGGCCTTTTTCGTACAGCCTCCAGGCCATCCAGAACCTTGATCTGTTCCGCCCCATAGGACGTTTCTTGTTCACTCACTTTTTTTCCTCTGTCTATCGTTAGTTACTCAGGATTAGTGCAAAATAAATTCTCATTTAGCATCCCGGCAGAACCAGGTGCCTATTCTCCGAATTTATATTTACTAAAACTCCGAGGCAGCATACCGCAACCTGCGCAACATAAAAATTATACTGCACAAGGTTTTCCATGTTTTATTGATATTACTATTGTCTTGTCGAGATATTACACTGCCGGCATTCTCAATCCGCCGCTTGCCGATACGGCTGGCAAAAAGCATTCAATTATTTTTTTGTCTATGAAAGAGGGGGCCGAAGGCCTTTTTTGCGCGCAACGATCAGTCCTTCTTTTTCAGCAGATAAAGGGAGGACAACAAGAACATTTTTCTCTTTTTATCCTGGTAGATTATTTCCAGCTTAAATAAGTGACGGCTTGAAGTAAAATTCCGGACAACATGTGGAATTTATTGTATTATTACCAAAAAAAGTATTTTATAGTCTGCCGGGCG